>Ga0272441_10004226_pt1 | contig 26377 bp, 24 predicted proteins | sample SSMProp6N_FD_193582 | JGI IMG/M metagenome (GOLD analysis project Ga0272441, IMG submission 193582) | Marine sediment archaeal communities from Little Sippewissett salt marsh, Falmouth, MA, United States - SSM-Prop-6N | ecosystem: Environmental > Aquatic > Marine > Wetlands > Sediment ... | reverse complement strand
GCCTTGCTCCTGGTACTGCTGACCCTCGTAGTCATCCTTGCCCTGAGGATCCTGGGACCGGCTATCGCCGGGTTCTTCAATGATGTTTCGGACAACCTCAACGAAATCTGACCCTGATCGCGCGCGGGCGAATCCGCGAACACATGAACGGCATGACAGCCGGGAGGAATCAACATGCTTGCACCTTTCAAGGCTCTGTGGGCGGACGAATCCGGTCAGGATCTCGTCGAGTACGCTCTGCTGGTGGCCCTGATCGCGATTGTCGTGATCGCCGCCATCCGCATCCTCGGACCGATCATCGCTGGCGTATTCAACGAGATCAGCGACAACCTGAACCAGGTCTGACGCACGATCGGCCGGGCGGTCCCGAGTGGGGCCGTCCGGCCAACTCACAATCGACGTAATCACAGGGGACTACCCGTGGATCTCAGCGCGATCGGACTGGTCCTGACCGTCGCATTCGGTGCGGCTTTCGATGTCGGGACCCGTAGAATACCCAACTTTATCACTGTGGGCGGCCTGTTCGTCGCCCTGGTGCTGCGCTTCTCCCTCGGGGGCGTAGATGCCCTCGTGGGTGGACTCCTCGGTGCCCTGTTGGCCTTCATGCTCACCTTTCCCCTGTTCATGCTGCGGAGCATGGGAGGGGGCGACGTCAAACTCCTGACGGCGGTGGGGGCTTTTCTAGGACCCTACAACACATTCATCGCGCTTCTGGCGACCGCTCTGGTCGGGGGAGTGCTGGCAATAGCCGTATCGCTCCACAAGCGCCGGCTGGGCGCCAGCCTCGTCGGGACCTTCACGGTCATGCGTGGGCTGGCTCTAAAGGCAATCAGCGGGGGAGAGTTGGACGCAGTTCCAACCCTCGAGACCCAGGGAGCCGTCACGGTTCCCTATGGGGTTGCCATCGCGGTCGGTGCGGTCATCGGCCTTCTCTGGTAGACGCTCAGAAAGTGTGAGCCTGACGATCATGACGAGAAACAGGAATAGTGGCCATGCGTAGTCGACGGTTGTTCATCGTGATGGCACTGGCTCTCTTGTCGGGGCTGGCAGCCGCTTGGCTGGCTCTGAACTACCTGCGCCAGCCGGAGAATCCGATCCGGACGGTCGAACCCTCCGCGACGGAAGTCGTCGTTGCGGCCCGGGATCTATCGCTCGGGACCATATTGACAGCTGAGGACGTCAAGGTGGCCAGTTGGCCCGGCGGACTTCTTCCGGAGGGCTACTCGGCCTCGGTGGAAGAAGTCCTGGGGCGAGGCGTGATCACCAACGTAGTTCTGAACGAGCCTCTCATCTCCAGCAAGATTGCGGTCAAGGAGGCTGGCGGGGGCTTACCGATCGTGATCCCGGAAGGGTACCGCGGCGTCAGCGTCAGAGTGGACGATGTGATCAGCATCGCCGGCTTCGTGCTCCCCGGCACGAGGGTGGACGTGATGGTGACGCTGGACGAAGGAGCTCAGCAGGGCAATCCCGTGACCAAGCTGATGCTCCAGAACGTCGCGGTCCTCACATCCGGCCAGGTGGTCGAGCAGGACATCAATGGTGAGCCTATCCAGGTCACCGTGATCACCCTGCTCGTGAATCCCGACGAAGCCGAGCAGCTCGTGCTGGCGGCGACTCGTGGACGCATCCAGCTGGCCCTTCGCAATACGCTCGACATGGACTCGGTCACTACCCAGGGCGCCAGGATGAGCAACCTCGTCCCGACGCAACGGGTGGCTCGATCGTCCGCGCCGCGGCGTGCCACGCCGCCGGCGGCAGCGCCCACCCGGCAGATCGAAGTGTGGCGAGGCAACGAGGTAGAAACGGAAACACTTGACGAGGGTGGCTCCTGATGAACGCAGTCAGCATACGGACCCGAAAGCAGAGCCGCATCTTGCGGGTCGGTGGACTTGCCCTGGCCGTGCTGGCCAGCCTCGCCATCGCTCGTCCGGCTGCGGCCCAGGACGTGGTATCGAGCAGCGTGACTTCGAGCGGTGACATCAACGTCGCTCTCGGTAACTCTCACGTGGTTTCACACCCGGTGGTCATCCGGCGCGTTTCCATCGCGAACCCGGAGATTGCGGACGCCGTGCCTGTCTCATCCCAGGAGATCCTGGTGAATGGGAAGGCGAGTGGAACGACGACTCTCCTGTTGTGGGACAACGCCGGGGGCCGACGCATGTACCAGGTGCATGTTTCCCCCGACGCGGCAACGCTCCAGGAGGATCTGAACAACCTGTTCCCGGATGACAGCATAGCCGTGCGATCCACCGGCGGCTCCGTGATCCTTACGGGCCGGGTCTCTCAGCAGCTCACGTCCGAGCGAGCGGCGGCGATCACCGCAGGCTTCCTGGGGGTGGACGCGGAGGATCGGTCGATCGTCAACCACATCAGTGTGCCCGACCCCGGTCAGGTCCTTCTCCAGGTCCGATTCGCCGAAGTCAGTCGGACGGCCATCGAGAAGGCGGGAATCAATCTCCTGCGCATTGGTGACGACTACTCGGGCGGCACCTCCACCGGAAGGCCGTCGGCCCCGGGGGGCAATCTGCCCATCGGGGGCGGGGCCGGAGACGTGTCGCAGACGTTCTCGGATGCCCTGAACATCTTCCTTATCGACCACAAGAACGGAGTCGGAGCCTTTATTCAGGCTCTGAAGTCGAACGGGCTCTTCAGAAGCCTGGCCGAGCCCAATTTGCTTGCCGTGCACGGCGAAGAGGCCTCGTTCCTGGCCGGTGGAGAGTTCCCGTATCCGGTCGTCCAGGGTGGCTCCAATGTCGGGGCCGTAACGATCCAGTGGAGAGAGTACGGTATCCGGTTGAACTTCACGCCCACGATCATGCCGAGCGGAAACATCCGCCTCCACGTGATGCCCGAGGTGTCCACGCTCGACTTCGCAAATGGCCTGACGCTGCAGGGCTTCAACATTCCCTCGATTTTGGCGCGCCGTGCGGAGACCGAGATCGAGCTGGCGGATGGACAGACCTTCGCAATCGCTGGACTCATCGACAACACGATTCTCGAGGACATCGACAAGATCCCCGTTCTCGGCGACATCCCGATTCTCGGCAGCCTGTTCCGTTCCAAGGAGCTTCGGCAGAACAAGAGCGAGCTTCTGGTCCTGGTCACGCCGCGGCTCGTGCAGCCAGTCGACGTGGCTCCGGAGGTGCCGACTGGAGAGCCGGACGTGTGGGACTGGGATGACAGCATGCTGGAACCGCTGCCCGGCCTGGACAGCCCGTGATCGCGACCGAGAACTCGTTCACCTGTAGCCTGCGTGGCGTCTGAATATGAACGCGATTGAGATCAAGAGTGCGGTTATTTCCACCGACAGCGACGTTCGCGTCCTGCTTCGGCAGGTCATCGACGCCGAGTCGGAGGGCTCGGGCCTTCAGATAGGTCTCGAGATACCCGTACCCTTCACAGAGATCGACGATGCCAGGTTGGAGCAGCTCAGGCAGCTGAACCCGGAAGTCATCTTCCTGGACCTGGACGACGACCCGGTCATGGGTCTCAAGTTCGCGCAGTTCCTCGGCGAGGGAGCCCCGGGCCGGAAGATCATCGCCGTTGGGCCGACCCTGACGCCTGAGCAGCTCCTGCAGGCCATGCAGGCGGGCATATCGGAATTTCTGCAGAAGCCCTTGACGGAGGACGCGGTCCAGGAGGCGATCGATCGACTCAGTCGCAAGCTCGGAAAGAAGGTCGATGATCGTAAACGGGCCCCAGCCAAGCTTCTCGCCTTCTTCAGCCCCAAAGGGGGCACCGGCTCGACGTGCGTGGCAACCAACGTCGCCGTCGCGCTGCACCTGTTGACGCGGAAGAAGGTACTTCTGGTCGACCTCGACCTGGAGCTCGGAGAGACCGCGCTCCTCCTGGGAGTCGAACCGCGGTTCAGCTTCGTGGACCTTGTGCGCAATTTCCACCGGGTCGATGCGGGCCTGCTGGCGTCGTACATCGAGCGACACGATTCAGGAGTCGAGTTGCTGTCGGCTCCGTTTCACCCGGCCAAGGCGGAAACCGTCACGGGCGATCAGATCAGGCAGATCCTGCATTTCCTGAAGCAGCACTACGACTACATTATCGTCGATACTTCGAAGTCCTTTTCTCCGCCGACGCTCGCGACTTTCGAGCAGGCGGATCAGGTGTACCTGATCACCAATGTGGACCTCCCTTCGTTGCGGAACATCACGCGTTGCCTGCCCCTCCTGGAGCGGATGGGAGCGGTCAAGGGTGACGAATGGCTCCGCCTCGTGGTGAACCGATATCAGAGCAGCGACCCGATCACCCTGAAGGAAATCGAGAAGACCCTGGGCCTCTCGGTGTATTGGACGCTCGGAAACGACTTCGAATCCGTGATGAACTCCATCAACTCCGGCAAGCCCGTGGTCATGACCGAGAAGTCGGCCTTCGCGCGCGATCTGAAGTCCCTCGTGTCGACCATGACGGGCATCACTCCAGAGCATGCGGATGGGGACGGCCTATTCGGAGGCATCCGGAAGATCTTTGGTTCGAAAAGCAGCAAGAAGAGTGAGGTCGCATGAACGAGCCCAACGGCCCGGAAGCGGATGTGAAGCAACAGCACGAGATCGTCCCGACCGGCGTGCCCCTTCCCTGGGGCAGCGATCAGAGTGGAGACTCCCCTGAAGCGCCTCGCCGCGCGCCAGGTGAGGAGCAGGATGCGGGCGTCATGCAGGAGATCAAGGTCCGCGTGCACCGCCAGCTCCTCGAACGGCTGAACCTGTCGAACATCGATGCTCTCGACAAAGCCCAGGTCGTGGAGGAAATCCGAAAGGTAGTCCACGACCTGCTGGCCCGGGAAGCAACGCCGCTCAACTATGATGAGCGGGAAGAGCTCGTTACGCAGATTCTGGACGAGATCTTCGGTCTCGGCCCGATCGAGCCGCTTCTTCAGGATCCGACGATCTCGGATATCCTGGTCAATACACATCGCCGCGTCTTTATCGAGCGGAACGGGCGCATCGAGAGGACAGAGGTCCGCTTCAAGGACGACCGGCATCTTCTCCAGATCATTGATCGAATTGTATCCGCGGTAGGACGTCGCATCGATGACTCATCTCCGATGGTCGACGCCCGCCTGGCAGACGGATCGCGTGTCAACGCGATCATTCCGCCGCTCGCGCTCGATGGTCCGCACCTGTCGATTCGTAAGTTCAAGAAGGACGTGTTGTCCGCTCCTGACCTTCTGAGGACGGAGACCCTGACGCCGGCCATGCTGGAGCTCTGCCAGGGAATCGTAAAGTCGCGACTCAACGTCCTCATTTCTGGCGGTACGGGTGCTGGTAAGACGACCCTGCTCAACATGCTGTCCGAGTCAATTCCCTCTTCGGAGCGCATCGTCACGATCGAGGACTCGGCCGAATTGCAGCTCAGGCAGCCACACGTCGTACGGCTCGAAACCCGGACCGCGAATGTCGAGGGAGCCGGTGCGGTGTCCCAGCGGCACCTGTTGATCAATGCGCTGCGCATGCGGCCGGATCGGATCATCATGGGCGAGGTCCGTGGCGCCGAGGCCGTCGACATGCTCCAGGCCATGAACACCGGCCATGACGGTTCTTTGACCACGCTTCACGCCAACAATGCGCGGGACGCACTGGCACGCCTCGAGACCATGATCTCCATGGCGGGGCTCAATCTCCCGGAAAAGGGCATGCGCCAGCAGATCGCGAGCGCTATCAACGTGCTCCTGCAGGTCGAGCGCCTGTCCGATGGTCAGCGCAAGATCGTCTCGATTTCGGAGATCACGGGGATGGAGGGAGACATCATCACGATGCAGGATGTCTTCGTCTACGAACGCGAGGGAGTGGACGAGAGTGGCAACGTGATCGGGAGATTCCAGGCCACCGGCATTCGTCCGCGCTTCACGGATCGCATGCTGGCGTATGGCGTCGAACTGCCGACGTCCCTGTTCTCAAATATCGACGGCTGACGGAGGAGCCCTCATGCTCGAATTCCTGCCTCCGAACTGGCTACCGGCGCTCGTCGTATTCTTGGCCGTGGGCATGGCCGTGGTGTCTCTCGCCTTCCTCGGGGAGAGCCTTCGCGAAATCAGGCGACGACGAGATTTTCGCCGTCAGCTCGAGGCCGTTACGGGCAAGGAGGGCCCCGGCAGTGACGCGCTGAAGACGTCGGTGCTCCGGGACGGAGAGGACGACTCGGCGTTCGACTCGGCCCTCACGGCTTTGCCCCAGATCCGGGACCTCAAGATTCTCTTGGAACAGGCGGATCTCAACTGGACGCCGGGTACGTTCCTCGCGATCTCCTTCGGGCTCGCGACGGCCCTCGCCGCAAGTGCGTTCATCCTGTCGCAGGCCACCATGCCTGTCGTTCTTTCCGCCCTGGCGGGTCTCTGGTTCCCGCTGATGTACGTGAAGCGCCTGAAGAAGAGGCGTCTTCGCAGGTTCGAAGAGCAATTCCCCGAGGCCATCGATCTGCTGGGTCGTTCGATTCGCGCCGGCCACGCCTTTCCGACTGGACTGAAGGTGGTCGGGGAAGAATCACCGGACCCGATGGCGACCGAGTTCCGCCAGATATTCGACGAGCAGAAGTTCGGATTGCCCCTCGAGGACTCGTTGATGGGTCTGGCTGACCGGATCGACATGGTAGACGTTCGCATCTTCGTCACGGCAATCCTCATCCAGCGCGAGGTGGGCGGGAACCTGGCTGAGATTCTGGACAAGATTTCCTACACGATTCGTGAACGGTTCACGCTGCAACGACAGATCCGGGTCTACACCGCGCAGGGGCGGCTCACGGGATATATTCTCGCGGCGATGCCGATCCTGCTCGGCCTGGCCATCACGGCTCTCAACCCCGAGTACATGGCGATCCTGTTCGAGGAACCGATGGGGAAAGTCCTGATCGCGGCGGCGGCTATCCTCCAGTTCCTCGGTTTCCTTCTCATCCGTCGCATCATCGATATCGAGATCTGATGGTCACCATCGTCGCGGTTCTGATTGCCGTCACGGCCATTCTCGGGGTCATTGCGATCGCCGAGCTCGTTCCCGCCAGAGATCGCTCGGTCGGGAGACGCCTGCAGGAGCTTCAGGACATCGCGTCCAACCGCGGCGTCGTCCATCGGAGGCGACGGCAGGCGAATCGCGAGCAGCTGGAAGTCTGGCTGCAGAACTTCGGTGAGAGAGTGTCCAGCGGCCGGAAGGACCTCTTTGAGACCAGGCAGAAGCTCATCAGGGCCGGCTACCGGAGCCAGGATGCGGTGCCACTCTACTACTCGCTCAGAGTCCTGTCGCTCGTGGTGGGGGCAGTCGTCATCGTCTCCATGGTCCCGACTCTGCAAGGGCGCAACCTGATCATCTGGGTTGTCGCGGGCGGGGCCGTGTTCTGGATGCTTCCGGCCGGCTTTCTGAGGCGGAAGATCCGGCTGCGCCAGAAGGAAATTCAGATTGCCCTTCCCGATGCTCTGGACATGCTGGTGATCTGCGTTGAAGCGGGACTCGGCCTGAACCAGGCTCTGGTACGAGTCTCGGATGAAGTCGAGACCATGAGCTCCGTGCTGTCCGAGGAACTGCAAATCGTGAACCTGGAGATGCGCGCCGGCACGCCGCGCGAGGATGCCCTCCGCAACCTGGGCGAACGGACGGATGTTCCAGATCTCCGCTCGCTCGCCACGATGTTGATCCAGACCGATCGTTTCGGGACGTCGATCGCCCAGGCCCTTCGAGTGCACTCGGATACCCTGCGTACCAAGCGCCGCCAGAGAGCGGAGGAAGCGGCGGCAAAGACGACCATTAAGATGGTACCGCCGCTCGTCTTCTTCATCTTTCCGGCTATCTTCGTCGTGGTTCTCGGCCCCGCCATGCTCCACCTGATGAACGAGCTCGGGGGTGTCTAGTGAAGCGGGTGGCCGTGCGAAACATCTCCCGGGCCGACATCGATCTCGGGAGCCGCGTCGTGCTCGCGAATACGGTCTGGACGCGCCTGAAGGGCTTGCTGGGGGCCCCTCCCCTTCAGCCCGGTGAGGGGATGCTGCTCGAGCCTTGTCAGGCCGTGCACATGTACGGGATGAAGCAGGCCCTTGACGTGGCCTTCCTGGGCGGAGAAGGACAGGTCATAGCGCTCTACCATGACCTCCGGCCCGGCCAGAGATCCAAATATCACGGCAAGGCAAGACAGGCCCTTGAGTTACCCGTCGGCACCCTGAGCGAAACAGGTACTCGCGTCGGGGACCGGCTCCGCGTCCAAATGGTGTCGAACGACAGGCAATCGAGCGACGGAGAGAACGATGACCGATAGCATGCTGCAGGATTCGCCTACCGCTCCGGAGCCCCGGTTGCAGCCGATTCCGCCAGTTCCCGTTACCACTGAAGATACGGGCCTCAGCCCCGGTTTGATCGCGGATCTCATCATGAAGGCGCTCTACAGCCTCGGAGCGCGCACAGGAGATGAGCTACGGGCATTCGTTCGGCTCCCGTTCGCCATCCTCGACGAGCAGTTGGTGGATCTGCAGAAGCGCCGACTCGTCGAGGTCCGCGAGGGCGGACAGAGCCGGGTGACCTACTCGTTCGATCTGACCTCAGAAGGGCGGAATCGGGCTCGGGAATCCATGGACACGAACGGCTACGTCGGGCCGGCACCGGTCCCGCTCAATCAGTATGGCCGTTGGGTCCAGAACCAGTCCGTGAGAGACGTGGTCGTCACCGAGGAAACGATACGTCAGGGTTTCTCGCACCTGGTGTTCGAGGACTCGTTCCTCGACCAGCTGGGACCGGCCATCAATTCCGGTCTCTCCCTGTTCCTCTACGGACACGCGGGTAACGGAAAGACAACGATCGCCGAAGCGATCTCGCGCATGCTCGGTGGACACGTCTATATCCCATGGGCCCTCGAGGTCGAGGGACAGATCATCGTCCTGTACGATCCCGTATACCATAACCTGGTGACCGCGGACGGTGACGAGGCCGATGACCCTCTGGCCGCCAGCCCGCTCTTCCTCGAGGGCCAGCCACACGACGACCGGTATGCCGTCATTCGGCGCCCGGTGGTGTTCGTTGGAGGTGAGCTCACCCTCGAGTTTCTCGAGTTGCAGTACGATCCGCAGACCCGCGTGTACCAGGCTCCGCCTCACGTGAAGGCCAGCGGCGGCGTGTTCATTATCGATGACTTCGGCCGGCAGCTGGTACGTCCGCGCGACCTGCTGAATCGCTGGATGGTGCCCCTCGAGAAGCGGGTCGACTACCTGGCACTGCGAAACGGGTACAAGTTCCCCGTTCCTTTCGACTGCCTCGTGATCTTTTCGACCAACCTCAATCCGCTGGAGTTGGTGGACGAGGCGTTCCTGAGGCGAATTCGATACAAGATCATGGTCGAGAGCCCGAACCGTGGCCAGTACGAGGAGATATTCCGACGCTGCTGTGACTCGAACTCCATCCTGTACGATTCCACTCGGGTGGACCACGTCTACAAGGCGTTCTACGAGCGGCTTCGAATGGCCCCCCGGGGCTGTCATCCCAGGGATATCGTCGACACGGTGTGCAACATCGCGAAGTACGAGAACACGCAGCCGTCTCTGTCCATCGAACTCCTCGACCGCGCCTGTCGTTCGTACTTCCTTGACGTCCCTGGCGCGGGCGCTGTCGTCGGACAGTATTCGCTGGGCGACGAAGACTAGGCGTGGAGCGGCGATCTGACCGCATAGCTCGGTGGCTCCTCCCGACCCTGGGTGGGCTGCTGGTCATGCTCGCGTATGCTTTCACGCTGTTCTTGCGGAAGGGTGGGCTGTTCGCCGGCGACGGTGACCCCGGTCGACACATTCGTGTCGGCCGCTTCATCATAGAGAACCGGGCCATTCCGCGAGTGGACGTATTCTCCCACACCATGCAGGGACGGGAGTTCATCCCATTCGAGTGGCTTTCTGAGGTATTGTTCGCTGCCGCGGATACCGCCGCCGGACTGGCTGGCGTCGCAATACTCACAGGATTCCTTTTCGCCGCCGGGGTGGGCCTGGTCTACCAGGCGATACGTCGGTTCGGCATCCCCGCGCCGGTGGCGTTTGGGTTCGGTGTCCTGACCTTCCTTCTGCAGGCCGTCCACCTGCACCCGCGGCCGCACATGTTCACGACGGCGCTCGTAGCCCTGTTCAGCTTGATCCTGCTGGAGGTCCGACGGGGCGGTTCGAGGAAGTTGCTCCTCGCTCTTCCTGTCCTGATGGTCGCGTGGGTGAATCTGCACGGGGGCTTTCTGGTCGGCTTCATACTCCTCGGGATCTTCGCGACTGATGCACTCGCGCGATGGATGCGCACACGGACGTCGAGCGACGCCCGTGAACTGGCCTTCTGGCTGTTCGGGACTCTGGGGCTCTGTCTCCTGTCGTCGCTTCTCAACCCGGCCGGCTGGGCGCTGTGGCCGCACACGACTGGCTACCTGGGAGAGACCTACCTGGTCGACTTCACGCAGGAGTACAAGTCCCCGGACTTCCACGACACGCTCATCAAGTCATTCCTGGCGACTCTGACGCTGGGAACGATCGTGCTCGCGCTGCTCCGCTCGCGTGTCGACTTCCTCGGGCTCTTCCTGTGGGTTCTGTTCGCCGCGTTTGCGCTGCATTCCGCGCGCAACATCCCGCTCTTTGGCGTTGTATGTGTTCCCTGGCTCGCCGTCTGGACATCCGACCTTCTGAAGAGCGGCGGTGAGTCGGACTCGATCAGCGCCAGGTTCTGGACCTGGTCAAAGGCGATCCAGCGGGTCGAGTCCACTCTCCCGGGATGGCCGCTCGTCCTCGTTGGGCTCGTGCTGCTTACCGGTGCCGCCCTGAGAGAAGCGGAGAGCGGAACGTACGCCTTCGCGGAGGACGTATTTCCCGTAGCGGCGGTCGAGCACCTTCAGGAAACCGGCTTCGTTCCGCCGGGGCCGGTATATAACGAGTTCATCTGGGGTGGCTACCTTCTGTACGCCTGGGAGGAGGTTCCAGTCTTCATCGATGGCCAGACGGACTTCTATGGCGAAGAGCTGACACGGGAATACCGCGACATCAGGTTCATCCAGCCCGGTTGGCGCGAGTCGCTGGCGAGGCGAGGCGTGGAGTGGGTTCTCGTGCCACCCGACTCGCCTCTGGCGTCCGCCCTGGCCCTGCTCGAGGATTGGGAGCTTTCCTATAGCGATGAGACCGCTGCCGTTTACGTATCCGTAGAGCCTGGCAGCCTGTGACGCGCCTGCCGGCCGGGATCATTGGTGCCTGCCTTGCCACGGCTCCGCTCCTGCCGCTGCCCGCGCAGGAGGTCTCAGAGTCAAATCTCCCGACCATCGCTCGCGTCCATTACGAGGGCGGCGGTGACTGGTACGCAAATCCGTCCAGCCTCCCGAACCTCCTGAGCGAGATCTCTCGGCGATCCACCATCCGGGTCGCCGACAGGCCTGTCGAGGTCCGACTGACGGACCCGGACCTGCCGGACTACCCGTACCTCTACCTGACCGGACACGGAAATGTCAGCCTCTCGGACCGGGAAGTCGAGGCGCTTCGAAGGCACCTGCGAGCCGGTGGATTCCTGCATGCCGACGACAACTATGGCCTGGACAGCTCGTTTCGGCGTGAAATCGCCCGGGTGTTCCCGGACGAAGTGCTCACGGACGTGCCGCTCGACCACCCCGTCTACACCATACGGTACGCTTTCCCTGACGGACTGCCCAAGATCCACGAGCATGATGGACTTCCCGCGCAGGGCCTCGGGATTTTCCTGGAGGGCCGACTCACGGTGTTCTACAGCTACCAGAGCGACCTGGGAGACGGGTGGGAGGACGCGACCGTGCACCGCGATCCGCCGGAAGTTCGGGAGCAGGCGATCCGCATGGGGGTCAACCTGTTTCTCTACGCCCTGTCCGCCGGACCACCGCGCTGATCCTACTCGCGCACGCGGGCCAGGCGCAGGGCGTTGGCCGTGACGACCAGAGACGCTCCCATGTCACCGACCAGCACGGCGACGATCAGCGAGACCCACCCCAACGGCACGCCGACCGCCAGGACGATCTTGACCGCCAGGGCCGCCACGATGTTCTCTCTGATCACCCGCTTGCTCCGCCTCGCCAGCAGGTACAGGTAAGGCAGCCGCGCCAGGTCGTCTCCCATGACGGCGATATCGGCCGTTTCCAATGCCGCATCGGACGCAGCCGCGCCCATGGCGATCCCAACCGAAGCCGCGGCGAGCGCGGGGGCATCGTTCACACCATCGCCCACCATGGCCACGTGACCCGTCTCCGCTTCGAGACGCTCGATCGCCTCAACCTTGGCCGCCGGCTCCAGGCGTGACCACACGTCATCCGCTCCCGCTTCCCGGCCGGCCTCCTCGGCCGCCTGCTTCAGATCGCCGCTGAGAACGACCACTCTCTCGATGCCAAGTTCACGCAACTCGGAGATGACGTGAGGAACGGCCGGGCGAAGGGGATCCGTGAGGGCCAGCACCGCGATCACCGTCCGCGGGCCGTCATCCGGAGCTCGCAGTACGACCACGGGTGTCTTCCCCTCGGCGGCCAGGGCCGCCAGCTGCCCGACCGGATCGGAGACCCCCGGTAGCCCTGGTCTACCTACGATGTGCACCACACCGTCGACGCGCGCCTGCGCACCCCGTCCGGGAAACGACTCGAACTCCGTGACTACGAGGTCAGCGCCGGCCCCATCCGCGGCCCGCACGATGGCCCGACCGATCGGGTGCTCGGAGTGCGCCTCCACTGCAGCCGCGATGGCCAGAACCTGCCGCCGATCCAGGTCGCCCATGGGGACGACATCGGTGACCTCGGCCCGCCCGTGAGTCAGCGTCCCCGTCTTGTCAAACGCCATGACGCGAACGTCGGCCATTCGTTCGAGGCTTGCCCCACCCTTGATGAGTACCCCCTGCCGGGCCGCACTGGTGATGGCACTCACCACCGACACCGGAGTCGAAATGACAAGAGCACAGGGACAGGCGATCACGAGCAGGGTCAGCCCCCGCAGCAGCCAGGTCGAGAAGGGCTGACCGAAGAGGACCACGGGAACTACCACGACCAGTACGGCCCCGAGGGTCACGGCAGGCGTGTAGTAGCGCGCGAATCGCTCCACGAAACGCTCACTTGGAGATCGTCGGCGCTCGGCGTCCTCGATGAGCCGAATCATCCGGGCCAGCGTCGTGTCCCCGGCATCGCGCTCGCTGCGTACGACAAGGAAGCCCTCGTGGACGATGGATCCGGCGTACACGTGATCGCCACTCCCCTTCTCCGCCGGCATCGCCTCGCCCGTGATCGGCGCCTCGTTCACCGCTGACTGGCCTTCCACCACTTCGCCGTCCACCGGGATCCTCTCCCCCGGTCGAACCACGACCAGATCTCCCGCGGCCACGTCGGCGGCTCGCAGCGAGACCTCCCGGTCGCCCCGCCTGACTCGGGCCACTTCGGGCGACAGCTCCATGAGCGATCGCACCGAGGCCTCGGCACGTTCCGACGCGAATCCCTCCAGAAGTTCCGCGACCGAGAACAGGAACGCGATCGCAGCAGCCTCCATGTACTCGCCGATCGTGGCAGCGCCGATCACCGCCAGGAGCATGAGGACGTGCATGTCCAGCACACGCCCCCGCAGAGCCCCGATGGCCCGCGGAAGGAAGTTGGAGGCCCCAACGATGGCGGCGGCCACGAAGAGGAGGTCCTCTCCTCCCGGCCAGGCGGGTCCACCGTGGGCGTCGACGATCGTACCGTGCAGGACCAGGCGCGAAGCCAGCCCGGCGAAGAACAGGACCCCGGCAAGGTACGTTCGATAAGCGCGACGGCTGGACCAGACCCGGATCCCCCCTTCTCCACCACTGCTGGGGACCAGCACCGAGTAGCCCAGGTCTCCGATATCCCGCCGGATCGTCTCGGAATCGACCACTCGCGGGTCGTAGTCGACCTCCAGGCGACGAGACACAGGGCTCCCCTCCACTCCCACGACTCCCGGCCGCTTGACCATGCCCCGACGAATCGTGTCGAGGCAGCTCGCGCAGTCCATGTCCTCGACTCGGAATTCGACGCGCTCGATGGGGGAGGATTCAGTCATGAGCCGAGACTAGCGACGGTTGGCCGTCGAGACCAGAACGCGTGTGGCGAGCAACCCGAAGGGCTCACAACCGGAGAGATCAGGCGCTGAAGACACCGTAGAGCAGGAACATCGCCATCATGACGGCGATCGCCACGACCAGGGGTCCAACGAACAGCGCGCGATACAGCTTCGAATCGAACTTCAGGTGCATGAAGAAGCCCACCACCATCGTGAACTTGGCCGCGGAGAGCGCGAGGAGGATCGGTACCAGCACAGGCTTCAGAGCGTCAAGATAGAACACCCCGACCTCGACGGCCGTGATCACACCAAGAATCGCTGCGACGAGTATGTACGTCCGGTTGCTCGGGTGTGCGTGTTCCGCGTGCTCGTGAGGCTGCGTCATTCCGCGCCTGCTCCTTCTCAGACCAGCAGATAGATGAGTGTAAACAGCACGATCCAGACGACGTCCACAAAGTGCCAGTACAGGCCGGCGATCTCGACCGTTTCCGCGTTGGCCTGCGTGAGCCGCCCTCGCTGCGCCATGAAGACCAGGCTCATGAGCCAGATCACTCCCACAGCGACGTGCGCCCCGTGGGTACCGGTCAGCAGAAAGAAGCTGCCGCCGAACAGATTGGTCTTGAGGGTGAGCCCCTCGTGAACGAAATGCGAAAACTCGTAGACCTGACCACCCAGAAAGACCATTCCCAGCAGGGCGGTCATGAACAGCCAGATCTTGCCCCACTTCATGTCTCCCCTCTGCACCGCCGACAGGGCGAGCACCATCATCAGGCTGCTCATCAGAAGGACGAAAGTGGTGACCGTGATGAACGGAATATTGAGCAGGTCGGCAGGGTACGGTCCGACGAGGCTCTTTCCCCGGTAGACCATGTAAACGATGATCAGCGAGCCAAACAGCATGCACTCAGAGCCTATGAAAGCCCACATCAGGATCTTCCGGTTCGGAAGTCCTGTCGCCGAATGCATTTCCATCGCCGCCGCGTCCGTCTGACTCACGCCTGCTCCTCGTTCTCTAGTGCTCGAGCGGCTGGAAGGCCCAGCCGTATATACCGAAAAGGACCAGCGCAACGCCCACGAGTACCACGGGCAACGTCAACGTCAGGCCCCCACCCGCCATCACCACGATCCCGACTGCCGTGGCGAACGGGAAATACGAAGGCCCGGGCATATGCGGCTCCGGCGTGCTCGGATCGTCTCCGGGCACGGCCTTCGTCAGGTCCTCGGCCCACAGGGGATCACGGCCGCCAACCACGGGAAGCACCCGGAAATTGTAGTGCGGGGGCGGCGAGGCGATCGACCACTCGAGGGTGCTTCCCTCCCACGGGTTGTCTCCCGCAGGCGCGCCCTTTCGCAGGGTGCCGAGCACGTTCCAGATGAAGATCAACATCGACGCTCCGAGCAGCATCGCCCCGACCGTGGACATGAGGTTCATGGCTTCGAAGCCGAGGCCCGATTCATAAGTGAAGGTGCGCCTCGGCATGCCGTGAAGCCCGAGAAAATGCTGCGGGAAGAACGTGAGGTTGAAAGAAATGATCATCATCCAGAAGTGCGCCTTGCCGAGCCGCTCACTCATCATCCGTCCGGTGATCTTCGGGAACCAGTAGTACATGCCCGCGAACAGGGCGAACATCACTCCGCCGAACAGCACGTAGTGGATATGGGCCACGATGAAGTACGTATCGGTCTGCTGCAGGTCAGTGGGGGCAGAGGCATGCATCACTCCACTGAGGCCGCCGATGATGAACATCGCGATGAAGCCCAGTGCGAAGTACAGCGGCGTTCGAAGGCGCAGCGACCCGCCCCAGAGCGTCGCGATCCAGTTGAAGATCTTCACCCCGGTGGGAATCGCGATCAGCATGGTCGTGGCCGAGAACACGGTGTTCGCTACCGGCCCGAGCCCCACGGCAAACATGTGGTGCGCCCACACTCCGAAACCCAGGAAGGCGATCAGAATCCCCGAGTAGACGACGAAGGCATAGCCGAACAGAGGCTTCCTCGAGAACACGGGGATGACTTCCGAAACGATGCCGAGTCCGGGGAGGAGGAGAATGTAGACCTCCGGGTGTCCGAAGATCCAGAACAGGTGCTGCCACAGAAGAACGTCGCCGCCCGCCATCGGATTGAAGAACAGCGTACCGAACATGCGGTCGAACATGAGGAGCACGAGCCCCACGGTGATGGCCGGGAAGGCCATCACCAGCAGGAACGAGGTAATCAACGTCATCCAGGTGAACAGAGGCATGCGCATGAGCGTCATGCCTTCGCACCGCAGATTGATGATGGTCACGATGAAATTCAGGGCCGCGGCGATCGACGAAACGCCGAGAACCAGGAGCCCGATGACCCAGAAGTCCACTCTCATACCGGGCGAATACTGGGTCGACGTCAGGTTGGCGTAACCGAACCAGCCTGCGTCCGGAGCTCCTCCGAACAGGAAGCTGGCGTTCATGAACAGGGCACCCAGGAAGAACACCCAGAAACTGAAGGCATTCAAGCGCGGGAATGCTACGTCCCGAGCGCCAATCTGAAGGGGGACGATGAAATTGAAGAAGGCGGCGCTGAGGGGCATGATGGCCAGAAACACCATCGTGGTGCCGTGCATGGTGAAGAGCTGGTTGTACAGGTCCGGGTCGATCAGCGTGTTCTCCGCTGATCCGAGCTGGAGCCGGATGAGGAGGGCTTCGAGTCCGCCGACCAGAAAGAAGAAGAAGGCGCTCACACCATACATCACGCCGATCCGCTTGTGATCGACCGTAGTGATCCAGCTGAGGAGCCCACCCGCATAGGTGCCTTCGTGCGCGTGGCTCGCGCTAGCGGCTGGACTCTCTGACCTGACTGCCATGTATTCCCCTGTGCTCCTGGTGTTCGCGAATCGTACTCGCTTACCGACGCGGCCCTATTTCAGGCCTTGCAGATACTCCACGATGCGACTCACGGTCTCGTCGTCCAGTTCCGGCACGATCATCAGCGACCCCGGCTTCACTCCCCGGGAGTCCCTGATCCAGCGTTCCATGTTCTCGGGCGTGTTGTCGAGGATGCCCCCGGCGATTCTGCGCCGACTTCCGACGTGCGTCAGGTCCGGGCCGATGACCCCCTGCGCCACGGTGCCGCGAATCTTGTGACACGCGATGCAACCGCCCCGCATGAAGGCCTGTGTTCCTTCCGCGAACGAAACCGAGTCCGTCACCACGGCATCGGCCAGCTGCCCCTCGACCCACGCCTCGAAATCCGCCGGGGACTCCGCCACGAGTTCCATCTTCATGAGGGCGTGTGAGAGGCCACAGAACTCGGCGCACTGGCCGAGATACAGCCCCGCTGAATCCGCGGTGAACCAGATCTGAGTCTCGTGCCCGGGGATCACGTCCCGCTTTCCGCCGAGTCTCGGAAACCAGAAGCTGTGGATCACGTCCGCCGATGTGAGTCGAACGTCAATCTGCTGACCGACCGGAATGTGCAACTCGTTGGCCGTTACGATACCCAGGTCGGGATAGCGGAACTCCCACCACCACTGGTGGCCCACCGCCTCGACGACGAGGGACTCTCCGCGCGCCGGGCGGTCGACATCCCAGATCGTCTTGATCGTCGGAATCGCGATGAGCACGAGTATGATAGCCGGCGCCAGGGTCCACGAAATCTCGAGAAGGGTGTTACCGTGCGTGGCTTTCGGCTCCGGCCCCCCGGGCCGCTCACGGAAGCGCAGTATCGCGACGATCAGGGCGCCTTCGACCAGGACGAACACCACGACTGCCCAGAAGAAGATTCCTTCGAACAGATCCTGGAGCTTCCAGGCAAAGTCCGATGCCGGGTCTAGCGCGGACTGCGGGAAGGGTCCCCCACAGGCCCCAAGCGAAATTGTCGCCAGTGTCAGGAGTGCCACGATCCATGGCGTCCTCCGTGGCACAGTTGGTCCTCTGCCGCGTCTCACGTTGCTCGTATGTCCTCTTGAGTTGGCCTCGAAACGTCCCTACCGTATCCGGGCACGCGACCCTTTATAGAGTCGTACCGCCGGCCGCGTCAAGAGCGGTCTCCGTGCGGGTCGCGTCTAGTCGAGCGCAATGCGACTGTGCGAAGATCGGACCGGCGGACCCGACTCTGCCATGTTTTCCCGGGCCGAAGCACCGCTGGTCTCACTGGTTCGTTGCTCTCGCTGTCGAGCACGCGTGAGACAGGATAGGGTTATGGTTCGCGCCGGAAAGACTCTTGATGGCCCATGCTGACCGGAGGGGGGAATACGGTCTCGAGGATGCCGATGCCGAGGCTGGGCGGAATCAGGTCATGGGCGTTGCCCGTGGCGGTGGCGCTCACCGGAGCGGGCTATCTGCTGCTGCAGCTCCGGGACGGCTGGTTCCCCTGGGACGAGGGGAGTCTGGCGGTGACCGCCGAGGCCGTCTTGAGGGGCGGACTCCCTCACCGGGACTTCCCCGAATTGTACACGGGCGGACTCACCTTCCTGAACGCTGCCGCATTCCGCTTGTTCGGTACGAACCTCGTCTCGTTCCGAATCATGTTACTGATCTTCTTCGCTGCCTTTCTGGTTGCTCTGTTTCAGGTGGCACGACGGTTCCTGCCCACGTGGCTTGCCACCCTCGTGGTCGGCGCGGGGGTTGCCTGGAGCGTGCCGAATTACCCCGCCGCGATCCCATCGTGGTACAACCTGTTCTTCGCCACGGCCGGACTTCTCGCTCTGATTCGATACGCGGATGGTGGGCGGAAGAGTTGGGTCCTGGTCGCCGGATTGTGTGCTGGTTTGTCGATCTGTGCCAAGATTGTCGGCGTGTACTTCGTGATTGCAGCGGTCCTGTTCGTGCTCTTCTGCGCGGAGACCGCAGATCAGGACTCAGTGCCAGCTTGGGAATCTCGCGTGAACAGGGCGCTGGCCTGGGTATGTTCGGTGGCCATAGTCGCAGGACTGGTGACCCTGATATCGCGCACGGGCGGATTCGCCAGCTACTTTCGATTCGTTGTGCCTTTCTGCTCCCTTGCTGGAGTTCTTCTGCTTGAGCCCCGGCACCGGGCCCCATCTCCGGTCGAAGCGTCCTTGCCGGGGGGAAGCATATTTCATCTGGCTCCTCTGTTCCTGGTCGGTCTCGTCGCTCCACTGCTGGCGCTTGCAGCTCCCTACGTCCAGAGCGGCTCGATTCAGTCCCTGCTCGAGGGCGTGTTCCTCCTGCCAACGAGTCGGTTGGAGTTCGCCTCTCGAGCCCCATTGACGCCGCTTTCGCTCTTTCCGCCACTTCTGGTCGCCGGGTTCATAGCTGTGGGCTTCCGGAGTCCGCCGGCCATTCGGCGCGTTCACCTGGCGGTCATCCAGGTTCTCGCGGTCGGACTTGTCGTTGCGGCAAGGTGGAGATGGGAGGCCTACACCCTCGTATGGCTCTCCGCCTACCATCTCGCACCGCTCGTGGTCGTGGCGGGATCCATTTGGCTCGCCCGTTCGAGTGCTTCCCCTTCTTGTCGCCGCCGGGTCTACGCCCTGCTGGCAGTCACTGCCGCGGTAGGCTTAGTGGAATTCCCATATGCGGGGAACCTGTACTTTCTTTACACGGCCCCACTGGTGTTTCTGGCCGCCGCCACCCTGATTCAGTTGGCGGCGGTTGATCGCCTGGCCAACCCCGCGCTCGCGGCGCCTTGGTTGGTATTTGTGAGCTTCGGCGTTCTTCTCATGAACTCACAGCCCCCAAGCTGGATTGGAACCGGATACAAGATCGGACACCGTTGGACCGAGTTGGCCCTTCCCCGGGCCGGCCTCCGGGTAGCTCCGGCCGACAGCCTGGTCTATGCTCGGTTGATGCGGGCATTGGGTACCGCGCCTGCCGGAGACGTGGCGTACGCTGGCCCCGATTCACCGGAGGTGTATTTCCTCACCGGCTCGCGGGACCGACCGGCAGTGCTATTCGATTTCCTCGAGGGGCTGGACGGCTCGCCTCTGGATGCTCAGGAGTACCTCGCTGGCTGCAGACTGATCGTACTCAATCACGATCCCCAGTTTTCAAGGGCAATCCGACCGGAGACCCTTAGCAGAGTGGCAGAACAACTCCCCCGCTCAGCCACGGCTGGCCATTTCGAGGTAAGGTGGAGGGAGTGACGCTGACTGACCTGGAGCCGAGTATGACAGACTTGAACTCGATCTCGATCGCGATTCCCGTCTTCAACGAGTCTGCCGTCCTGCCAACTCTCGTGCAGCGGCTGCGCGCAGCCCTCTCCGGGCTGGACATTGACGAGCAGCAGGTCGTCATCGTGGACGATGGAAGTACCGACGATACGGCCGACCAGCTCCGCGAGATTGTCTCGGGAGACCCTCGCTTCGAAGCTGTGATCCTCTCCCGAAACTTCGGACACCAGGCGGCGCTGTCGGCCGCCCTCGATCGCGTCACGGGGGAAGTCATTATCGTAATGGACGCTGATCTCCAGGACGATCCCGACGCGATACCTGGCATGTTGGAGAAGTATCGGGATGGCTATGACGTGGTATACGCCGTCCGCAGGTCTCGGCGCGGAGGCTTCTGGCTTCGGTTGGCGTACCGCTCCTTCTACCGCATCGTCTCAGCAGTTTCCGACACTACCCTTCCAGTAGACGCAGGTGATTTTGGCCTAATGTCCAATAGGGTCGTTCAGGCCATTCGCGCCTCGCCGGAGCGTCAGCGCTATCTTCGCGGCCTGCGCGCCTGGGTAGGATTCCGTCAGTATGGCATGGAGATCGACCGTGTCGAGCGGCTTGCGGGCGAAAGCAAGTACAACGCCTCGAAGCTGGCGAAGCTGGCCCTGGATGGCATCTTCGCGTTTTCAACCGTCCCTCTTCGACTGGCAACTGTCCTCGGTGGGCTCGCCGTTGCAATCGCCATCGCATGGGCAACCTACGTCGTCTACGCAAAGCTGTTCCTCGACAGATCTCCGCAGGGATTTTCGTCCGTCATCATTACGATCGTCTTCATGTCGGGGGCTAACCTGTTCTTTCTCGGCGTGATCGGGGAGTATGTCGGACGTACGTATGAAGAGAGCAAGGGTCGACCGCTGTATGTCGTTGATGAGGTCGTCACTCACGATCCACCGAATCCGACACGAGACTAGGCCGTGGATCCCGATTATCTGGCACGATACGCCGAGTTGTACCGTGGCCATTGGTGGTGGAGGGCAAGAGAGACTCTGGTCGTCGAGAAGATTCGGAGAATGGCACCCGTCACCGGTTGGAAGCGCGCTCTGGACATCGGGTGCGGCGACGGACTGTTCCTGCCCGAGTTGTCTCGATTCGCGGAGACGGTTGAGGGCCTGGAAGCTGAGGAAAGCACGGTGGCTGCCGACACTTCGAGGCGCTACAAGATACACATCGGGAGACTCGATGAGCGCTTCCGGCCGGGCACCGTTTACGACCTGGTCAGCATGCTCGACGTACTCGAGCATATCCTCGATGCCCCGTCCGCGTTGGCTTCGTGCCGGCAACTGATGGCACCGAAGGGGGTCCTGGTGCTGACTGTGCCCGCGTTTCAGGGTCTCTGGACCAGCCACGACGACTTGAATCTGCACCAGCTCCGCTATACCCGTCGTGGACTCTGTTCATTGGTAGAAGAGGCCGGCTTCGAGGTCTCTGAATCGCGCTACTTCTTTCACTGGCTGATCGCACCCAAGTGGATTGTGGCAAGGGTCGAGCGCATCCTCGGAAGCCGGTTGCACCAGGCAAAGACCCCACCGCAGATCCTCAACAGCTTGCTCTACGGACTGAGCCGCCTCGAGCAGTCACTCCTCGGCCCGTTCCGCTGGCTGCCGGGCACTTCCATCTTCCTGGTGGCTCGGAAGGAGTAGGTCGCCGGCTCACAACACGACCACCGCACACTAGTGCCGGAACGTCCGCCGCCCCGTGAAGACCATCGAAATGCCGTGCTCGTCGGCTGCGGAAATCGCTTCCGCGTCCCGCTTGGAGCCGCCAGGCTGAATGATGGCCGTGACGCCCGCCTCAGCAGCCGCGTCCACCCCGTCACGGAACGGGAAAAACGCGTCCGAAGCCAGGACGAGCCCCTCGAGGTCGAATCCCGCCGCAGTCGCCTTGTGGGCGGCGAGGTGGGCGGCGTCGACCCGGCTCATCTGACCGGCGCCGATTCCCACCGCCGCTCCATCCCGTGCCAGCAGTATAGCGTTCGACTTGACGGACTGAACGGCCGCCCAGGCAAACGCCAGGTCCTCCCATTCACCATCGGAGGGCGCCCGCGTCGTGGCCACCGTCGCACCGGAGGCTCGAAGCTCGGGCGGCCGGGCCGGCGCGGGAGACCCCTGCACCAGCACGCCACCGATGACCCCGCGCAGATCCAATCCCGGGGCCAGGTGACCCGTATGACTCCCGAACCGACCGTCGTCCCCGGGCTCCAGGATCCGGATATTCTGCTTCTGCCGCAGGATCTTCAGAGCCGGTGGAGCGTAGCCCGGCGCGACGAGACACTCGACGAACAACGCCGCGAGTTCTTCCGCCACCGCCTCCGTCACCGGCTCGCTGAAGACCACGGTCGAACCGAACGCGGACACCGGGTCGCACGCCAGGGCCTTTCGGTACGCCTCGGCCGGAGAGCGACCGACCGCGATACCGCACGGCGTCGTGTGCTTCAGGATCGCGCACGCCGAGTGCTCCCCTCCCAGGAATGGAGCGATGGCCAGGAGTGCGCCGTCGAGATCGAGAATGTTGTTATAGGAAAGGTCCTTGCCGTGCAGCTGCCGCAAGCCGGGGATTCCAACCGGCGGGCTGGACGACACCCGGTAGAAGGCTGCGGGCTGGTCCGGGTTCTCTCCGTAGCGCAGTGATTGAACGCGCGTCAGAGAGACCATGAGGTCCTCGGGCAATCCGCCGGCATCGCTCTCTCCCTTGGATCCGCGCAGATAGCCGGCAACCGCTGAATCGTACGCCGCCGTGTGCGCGAACACCTTCGTCGCCAGGGCTCGCCGGAACTCGTCCTGGTCTCCCCCTTCGTCGATCGCCGCGATTAGACGCTCATAGTCCGTGGGATCACATACCGGCCAGACGAATGGGTGATTCTTGGCCGCCGCCCGCAGCATGGTCGGTCCGCCGATGTCGATCTGCTCCAGCGCCCCGGCCAGAGTCGTGTCAGGGCGGGCAATCGTCTCACGGAACGGGTACAGGTTGACCACGACGATTCCAACCGGATTGAGATCGTGCCGCTCCAGGTCCCGGACGTCACTCTCCACCGAGGGACGGGCTAGAAGGCCCGCGTGCACGGCGGGATGGAGCGTCTTTACACGGCCGCCGAGAATCTCCGGGAAACCGGTGTACTCGCCGACACCCGTCACGGGTACCCCGGCCTCCCGGATGGCCTGGGCCGTCCCGCCGGTCGACAGCAGTGTCCAGCCCCGCGCATGCAGAGCGGCCGCCAGGTCCCCTACGCCGGTCTTGTCCGAAACGCTCAAAATGGCGTACGGCATTCCTCGCCTCTTTCAGTCGGTTGTCTTGTTTGAGACCATCGTGAATTCGTCGCCTGGATACCACGGGTCAGTCCACGCGACTCGCCCGGCTGCACCCAACTCGAATCTGCCCTCTGCGTACGCTTCCACCACCGCAGGCAGCAATCGATGCTCGACGGCCAGGACCCGGCTCGCCAGCGCTTCGGCGTCGTCTCCCGCGAGAACCGGTACGGGCCACTGTGCGATGATGGCCCCGTGATCGTAAATCTCATCCACGAAGTGCACGGTGGCTCCGGAAACGCGCGCTCCACTCTCCACTACGGCCTCGTGCACCCGGCGGCCGTACATACCGGGCCCGCCGAAGGACGGGAGGAGAGCCGGGTGAATATTTATGATCCGGCCTCGCAACGACCTCACCACGCTCGCCGGGATCAACTTCAACCACCCCGCGAGCACGACCAAACCGGCCCCGGACGCCTCGATCGTCTCCCGGAGCCAGTCGCCCCCATCGTCCACTGGAGGATGGGTATGCGCGGGGATGGCATGTCTCTCGGCTCGCTCAAGCGCCCCGATGCCCGGCCTGCTGCCAATGACGGCTTCGACATGGACGTGGACGTTCGCGCGCACGTGAAGCCGATCGATGATGGCCTGCAGGTTGGTTCCCGAGCCGGATGCCAGGACCGCTACTCCCAGTGATTCAGACATGCAGAGCCCCTGTCCCACGAACGATCAGGAGTCGTCCTTCGGCACGAGCCGAAGCCGTCTGACTCCCGAGAGCAAATCGGGCACCCGGGTCACGCCCGGTGTCGCCGGGCCATCATACTCGCCACCCTCCCCCGCCACCAGCATTCCAAGACCGCCCAGACCAAGCGCGGGAAGGACGTCGCGCCTCCTGTCCCCCACGTACAGACCACCCCTCGTTTCGACCCCGAGCGTAGCCGCCGCAAGCGCGTAGAGAGCCAGCCCCGGCTTGCGGCACTCGCACGCATCTTCGGGAGCGTGGGGACAGTAGAACGTACCGTCAATCCGGGCCCCATCGTCGGCCAGAAGAGACTCCAGCCTGGCCTGTACCGCCCTGAAGTCCGATACGTCGAAGTACCCCCGCCCGATCCCCGACTGGTTCGTTACGATCACTACCGGGACCGCGGCATCGTTCAATCGGCGTACCGCCTCGCCGGCGCCGGGCAGCAACTCCACGTCGTCCGGACTCCCCACGTAGCCCGTATCGCGAATCAGGGTTCCGTCCCGATCGAGGAACACGGTCGTCGGACGAAATCCGTCGAGGTTCACGATCCTTTGTCCTCGTTGACCAGGAGCCGCTCCACCGCAGCGACCAGCAGACCCTGCTGACCTTCGAGAACCGTTCGGAAATCCAGCAGAAACGAGCCGCCCTCGATTCGACCGATGACGGGGAGATCCTGACCTCTGAGCCTGGACTCCGTGTCCTCGGCGGCACCGGAGAGCCGCCAGCCGGCAGATGCAATCTCGAACCCCGGAGCCGCGCCACCGCCAAGCACCGATCGCATGCGTGCGATGGAGACAAGCTTCGCGGCCGCGGGGCTCAGTTCGCCTTGAGCAGCCCGGGCCCTGGCCTCCACCTCCTCCGCGGTCTCCGTGAGCATGCGAAGAACGGGGATATCCCTGTGGGCACGCTCCGGGGAGCGGTACAGGCGCAGTGTGGCCTCCAGGGCTGCCAGCGTCATCTTGTCGACCCGGAAGGCTCGCAGAAGCGGATTGGAACGAAGCCTATCCACCGTGGACGCCTGGCCCTGGATGATTCCGGCCTGCGGGCCGCCGAGGAGCTTGTCCCCACTCCACGCGACGACGTCGGCACCTGACGCGACGGAGGCCTTCACGGAGGGCTCTCTCAAGCCTGGCAGATACTCCCCGGACAGCAACCCCGAGCCAAGATCGTGCATGACCGGCACGCCTGCTGAACGACCTAGGGCGACCAGGTCTTCGAGGGGGACCTCCTCGACGAAGCCCTCCACCCTGTAATTCGATGGGTGAATCTTGAGAAGGAGTCCGGTGGAGGGTGTGATCGCCCGGCGGTAGTCCTCCACTCGAGTCCTGTTGGTAGTCCCCGCGCCGCAGAGAAAGGCCCCTGATCGCTCGATCACCTCGGGAATGCGGAATCCGCCGCCTATTTCGACCAGTTCGCCGCGCGACACGATGACATCCCTGCCGCGAGCCAGCGTGTTGATCGCGAGGGACACCGCGGCCGCGTTGTTGTTCACCACCAGCGATGCCTCGGCCCCCGTGAGCTGCGACGCCAGGTCCGCGCAGTGCGTGTACCGATCCCCCCGCTCGCCGACCTCGAGATCGTACTCGAGGCTCGAGTATCCTTCCGCGATCTCAGCGGCGGCACGGGCGGCGGCACGGGCCAGGGGGGCCCGGCCAAGGTTGGTGTGCAGGACTACGCCTGTCCCGTTGACCACGCGGCGCAGCGACGGACGATCGCCCGAGAGAATCTGACGAGTCTCGGCGAGCAGATCCTCGGAGAGAGACGCAGCGTCCGCGCCATGCGGGTCGGCACGGACCGCCGCAAGAGCCTCGCGAACGGCGCGGGTTACGGGTTCCCTGCCCCAACGCTCCACCCAGGCCGCGACGCGCTCGTGGCGCAGCAATTCATCGACCGAGGGCAGGTTGCGCCGCGCGTCGGCACCTGGGCCTACCGTGCTCACGATCCCTCTACCTCGATCCCTTCCCCGCCGGCCTCGTCTCCGTCGGACTCTTCCTGGGCGGGCTCTTCCTCGGGGATGGCGGCGGGCGGCTCATAGACGAACGTGGTGTCTCCTCCCCCGGCCAGCAGACGCAAGTTACGAAACCCGCGCGCGCTCACGTCATACTCACCACCGATGAGGGGTCTCCCCATCCGCACACTCACGAAGCGTTGCGGTCGGGCTCTATCAACCTGGAGCGCCGGGATCACCTCAGGGTCATCGATCGCGACCTCGCCGGCCAGAGAATCCG
>Ga0272441_10004225_pt1 | contig 26392 bp, 11 predicted proteins | sample SSMProp6N_FD_193582 | JGI IMG/M metagenome (GOLD analysis project Ga0272441, IMG submission 193582) | Marine sediment archaeal communities from Little Sippewissett salt marsh, Falmouth, MA, United States - SSM-Prop-6N | ecosystem: Environmental > Aquatic > Marine > Wetlands > Sediment ... | reverse complement strand
GAGTAATCCGCAGGTGATCGGCGGTTACAATGTATATGATTCTGCCGCATCTGTATTTATTCAAGATACAATAGCCTATGTTTTAGATAAATCCAATGTTCATATCTTAAATATAGCGAATCCGGCCAATCCTGCATTTATTAGTGACTTTGACACTCACAACAGTGCCTACGATATCTTTGTAAATGATAAAACTGCTTTTGTTTCAGCTTCGGGGATGAGCGGAATACAAATTTGGGATATAAATGATTTGGAGTTTCCTGTTCAGAAAAGTGATTTTAGCTGGTATGATACTCCCAATATTTATGTACGGGATAGTTTGGTTTATATGGCCTCTTGGCAGAATGGTAATTTTGGAGTATTAAATGTCACTGATCCACTAAATCCCTATGTTATGGATACAATCGATCTTTATAGTTTTGAATATAATCCTTTTATACAGGATACACTTGCTTATATAGCTTCCTACTGGGGCGGTTTACAAATAGTGAACATAGGCAATTCATCCGATTTAAAATTCGTTGGAGAATATAGATCTTCCGGGTGGACAGCTTACGGCATATTTGTTGAAGATAGTCTGGCCTTTGTTTCTGGGTATAGCAGTCTGAATGTTTTTAACGTAGCAAATGCCGTTAATCCTGTGAAATTGGTAGAATACCCAATATCCGGGAATGGTTATGATTTATGTTTGAAGGATGATATTTTATATATGGCCGATGGAGATTCTCTAGTAATTCTTAAAGTGAAATGGGGTGAAATTGGTCAAGTACAGCTTCTTTCCCCGGATAACGGGGATATTTTAGATAATGGGTGTAACAATGAGCCAGACGAACAGGATCCAATGGTTTGGGATTTCAAATGGTCATCAGTTGAAGGAGCGGTGAAATATCATCTCTATGTGAAACATTATGGTACAGAATTCCCAATATGTAATGATAGTTCTCTAATAGATACTTCAGTTCACTGGGAGGGCACCAGCGGCTATATATCCAATAATAACCGATTAGACTGGCGATGGAAGGTTCGCGCCTATGATGGAAGTGAATGGACGGAATGGTCGGAGGAGAGATATTTCGATGTTGAACCGTTGAATACAGATTGCACTCAGACAACTGATTATGCTAATGGTTGGCCTCGTGTCGGTTATGATCTTGAGTGGACATATTATTACCCACATGCATCTGAGAGTTTGATTGAGGATAATGCTTTTGATGAGTTGTGGGATATAAATTGCACAGCGGGTACTACGCTGACTGGCGACGTAAATGGGGATGAAGTAGTAGAAGTTGTCTATTCTTCAAATGATTCACTATATGTCCTTGGTAATGATGGCGTGGAGTTATGGAGTCTTAGTTTGCCAGAGGGCGGTGTCATAAATATGCTTGACGATGTAGATAATGATGGGATTCCGGAAATTATACTGAGCACAAAAGTGGGTACGACTCTTAAGCTTCTTTTTTATGATGGGTTGGGTAATTTTATTAAAGAGATAGCTGAATCTTCGGGCGTAAGTGCTGATAATTATATAACCGCACGAGCCGTTGTTGATTTGGATAATGATGGTGATATGGAAGTTGTGGCTTCGCGTATAGCCGGTTATAATAAATTGTCTCGGGGCGTTGAAGTATTTGATTACAACACTGGAGTCGGGACTTGGTTTTATTCAATTGGACCTTTTGTTAATACGCTTTGCATCGCTGACGTTACTGGAGACGCGTCCAAGGAAATCATTATTGGGACGCGTGGTCCCTGGAATAATTATACGGCAAATGGATTTAGTGACAGCAGATGTTATGTAATTTGCTGGGATAAAGACGGAAATCTTTTATGGTGGAGACAGTTTGAAGGAAGTGGCTTTGTTGATAGCGAAGTGGGAATTTCAGATATTGACGGTAATGGATCAAATGAAATTATTGCAACATCTCGTGCTCATGGCTACAATGCCTGGGATGGCAATCTTGGTAGAGTATATCTGTTAAATCCGAATGACGGAAGCGTACAGGCTGAATATAACGTTGGCAAGCCAGTCATAATAAATGGTATAGCGGATATCGTTGGTGATAGCGATAAAGAGATTTTGCTAAACTACCAAAATAGTACTACTGGACAGGGCAAAATATTAATGTTTGATGCTTCTTTAAATCTTATCAATGAGTATGTCGCACCGGGGTCTCGTTTGCGAGTATGTGCAATTAATGATTTGAATGGAGACGGTGATCAGGAATTGATAATTAGTAAAGTCGAGGCAAAGAATCTTTCGGTATTAAATAAGGACTTGGATGTCCTTTGGTATCTTGATTTTGCTGCGGGTTTGGGAGGTTGCATTATTACGGACATGGATGGAAACGGCATTAATGATTTGGTCGTATCTACTGGCGATCGTTTACTCGTTATGGCAACCGGTACTGGTCCAGAAATTGCCTGTCCACCAAATCAACCTCTTGAAGAAGGTATCTGCTCGCTTGGTGATGATGTTTGTGTCGGGTTGTCTATTTCAAACGAAGAATTGGTAACAATATCGGATGAAACCTTTTTGCCCGTCCCTTATGCGTCATGGTCTAACGACACTCTCTGCTTTACTGCTGATACTATCGGTACATATTCTTTCAATATTGTTGCAATAAACAATTATGGCAGTGACACATGTGAGTTAACAATCAATGTAGCTCAGGATGTGCCATTGGAGGTGGATAAAAACAACCTGATATTTACTTCTACCACCACTTCAATAATGCCTCCCGCATCACAGACTGTTGGCATTACCAGTCCGTGTGATCCGGGGAGTTCCGACTGGGAGTTGACCGTTCTCGATGACGGAAACTGGCTGGAGGTTGATAAGACGTCAGGGACTAATCCCGACGAGGTGACGGTATCGGTCGCCGCCAATGCCCTGCCGCTTGCGAAAGGGGTTTATTCCGGTCTTTTGAAATTCACCGATGAACAGGCCCAAAACTCGCCGGTATATGTCAATGTCACGTTATTTGTCGAGGCCGGTGTCGATGTGGGTGACTATTATACCGAAGCCGGAAAGAGTTTCAAAGTGCCGATCAACCTGCACAACACCCGCGCCCTGGGCGGATTCACTATTCCATTGAAATCAAATAGCACTCAGCCCGGCCTGGTCAGGATTGACTCGGTGAGTATCGATCCTGAACTGGTTGATACGGTTATCTGGTCCGATACCACGACCTTTATGGTATACCGCCCGATCGATCCTCCGCCGATACCTGACAGTCTTGAACTGGGTGTGCATACTCTCGGATATGTGCATGTGACTGTGGACGAAACTGCAGTTGATGAAATATTCACGCTTGACACGACTGAAATATCAATTGACGGAGAGGTCTATAAATACGAGTTACTTGACACCCAGGGTGACCCGGTCGAAACGGTGTTTGAGGAAGGCACCATTGTTATTGGCACACCTGTGATACACAAACTAATCATCGGTACGGTTGAATGCGAAGAAAGCCATGTCGTCGGTGTTCCGATTACGGCGCAAGGATTCGAAAATATCGCAGGCGTAGAACTGCATATCGCTTTTGATCCGACAGTCTTGGATGTAACTGAAGATATCGCCACCTGGGATTATTCCGCCCCGACTTTAGGCGTAACATATGACACAATAAATATCGCCTGGGCAAACCAGTCCTCACCTATCACTGTTGCCGACGGTGACACCTTGTTGACATTGTGGTTCGAAGGGATTGGTGCTGTCGATGATGTCAGCCCGCTTTCATGGGTGTCTCACAGTGAACTGGTTGATCCATCGGGCAATGTCATACCATTTATGTTTGAAGACGGGCAGGTTACCATAATCCCGGCGAGTTTCGATATTTCCGGGACGGTTCATTACTATGATCTGGTTAGCCCATTGCCTGATATCCCGGTGGAATTCCATGGTGATGTCGCCTGCTGTGATACGGCTGACAACGCCGGTAAATACGGCTTTGAGGACCTTACAACGGGAACATGCACAATTGAACCGGCATATAACGAAGACACTGGCGAACCGACTATTGCCGATGTGGTTTTGACACAGCGCTATCTGGCCGACCTGGAGCAGTTCTCGCCTTATCAGACGATTGCGGCTGATGTTAATTGTGATGGTATTATCAATATAACGGATGTCATTAAAGAACTGCGAGAAATCGCCCAGCTTGAGCCATTGGCATGCGGGAATTGGGCATTTGTGACATCAGCTTTTACTATTGATGAAAACAACTGGTTCGGCGCACCGGGCAGTATTGATACTTCATACAGCGGTCAGCCGCTGATCGATATTGATTTTATCGGTATTGCCAAAGGTGACGTCAATTGCAGTTATCCTGATGACTTCAAATCGCTGACAAAAGGTTCACAAATGGCATCGGTGGATCTGCAATCCAATGAGCAGGCGGATTCAGAGATGTTGATTGTTAAGACAACCCTTGCCTGTCCCGGTCCGGTAGCCGGAATTGAAATGCATTTTGACTATGATGCAGATGTCCTGCAGTTTGCCGGCTATAAGTCAGACGCAATTTCCGGTATGCTGTGCAATAGCGATAAACAAGAAATTCACACGGCCTGGGCCGATATCAATCGGGTCGTTGATGGTGCCGACAATATCGCTGTCATTGAAATGAGCTTTAAGGTGCTTAAGAGCTCTTTTGACTCACTGCCTCTGAACATTGACAGGGCCGAAATAGTCGATCCGGAAGGACGCCTGTATGCGGTTAGCATTGATGGCATAGGTCATGCTGGTAGTGACGGGGATAACATTCCAACCAGCTTCTGTTTAAGGCAGAACTACCCCAATCCGTTCAATCCGACCACGACCATTGAGTTTGCGCTTCCTACGATGACCGAATACACGCTGTCGGTCTACAACATAGCCGGCCAACTGGTTCGACGATTTAACGGCAACAGACAAGTCGGCACGGTGACGGTTGTTTGGGATGGCACCAGTGATGCTGGTCAGCCGGTGGCATCGGGGGTTTATTTCTACCGAGTGGATGCCGGCTCGCATCAGGCAACCCGAAAAATGCTATTGCTGAAGTAGTCCAAGTGGCAATGAAATGCACTGTAATAAAGTACATGAGGAGAACCTGATCGTGGTCAGGTTCTCCCTCGATCAAAGCACGGGAAATAAACAAGTCGGAGGACATATGTTTAGAGTATTGATTATACTTGGGGCGCTTGTGGCACTGTTCATAGGGTGTAGTGAAAGCAGTAATCCCGGTCCGGAACCGTTGGTGCTGACGGTTGCAATACCCACTCTTACCGTTGAAAGTGGTGCTGAGGTTATGGTGCCCATAACAGTAACAGAATTCAAGAATGTCGCGGGTATTGAATTGCATATTGCATTTGAGCAGGATTATATGACATACAGCGACATTGAAGCAGACTGTCTGCCGGGTGCAATTTTGAATGAAGCCAATGGATTCATACATGTAATCTGGGCCGATATTGCCAACACCTTATCTCTTACTGATGGCGATAGTCTGGTCTGTTTGCATTTTGCCGGTTTGAACGGCACCAGTCATCTGACATTCCATGAAAGCAGTTGTATTGTTGACGTTAACGGCGATCCCATTGCCAATCAGCAGCATATTGATGGGGCAGTGACGTATGTGCCGTAAAATACATTATTAAAATAATAGATGGTCGAATTAGGCAAACTAATGTTCAGTTAAACAATTTATTTGATGGGAGTAAGCAATGGGAAAGCATACTTATGCTGCACTCTTTTCGTTGCCAGTATTGGTTTTGGGGGCCATAGGCTATCTTCTAACGGGATGTAGCGATAATACTACGAATGGGCCTGATTTAGACACGGATTTTAGTGTGCAAATAACGGTTCAAGATGATCAAGGGAATCCGCTACAGGACCTTCAAGTCAGTTGCTGGAATTGTCTGGATATTACGTCAAGTTCAAGTGATTGTATAAATCCATCAATTGTAACTCAACCCTCTCAAACTGTGATTCAGTATGATATAGTAATCGGATGTTTAGTCCAAATGTATTTACTGGACTTGGAGGGGAATCATATCGCAACAGCAGTAGATGCAATACAATCCGCTGGATATTGGTCAGTTATGTGGAATGCCGGATCGGATGTGCCATGTGGCGTATATTCCTGTATTCTGGAAACAACTGATACATTATCAAGCGAGTTATTGTTTAGTGATACCATATATCCAGTTCTATGGCGTCCCGATCCGACATTGACAGTGGTCGGCTATACATCTGCGTTGGGATCTGTAAACATTGCTGATAGGCGGATATTTCCGAATACTTACAAACTACCAGTGCTTCATGCCACTGATCCATGTGGAACAGATCAGGGATTAATAGAGTTTTCAAATAGTGTTCATTTTGTTATAACAGACACAGCATCCACAGAATATATGACATTTGATTCTACTATTACACTTGGCGAAAACCATTATACAGTTGTTTGGAATCCGTCAAAATGCGGTCAAATCGACACAACAATATCCAGAACTATATTGGAAAGGGAGAACTCACTTAAGACAATAAAAGCGGATCCGATTATTCCTGATGAATGGAGACTTCGCCAAAACTATCCGAATCCCTTTAACTGATTTCTTATTAGATATTTACGCCTTATATAAGCAATCGCCTATATGTTCCTGAAGCCATATCGTGAACCTGCAAATGCACTCGGATGTAGTGCTCATATAAAATGAATGCTGATGGAGCCGACGCCAATAATCCGATTATTAATCTGCTTGATGCTTTGGCGCTAATAGGATTTATCTATCAGGATCCTGTGGGCGAACCTCTTCCCTGTTGTCCACCGGGTTGCCAGGTGCCATAATCCCGAACCCAAAATAAGAAAAGGCCGGATATTGCTTTCGGCCTTTTTTTCTTGTATTGCTTTTCTATATGGCAAAGGGATGATGAATGTCTCCATAATCCTATCTGAGAACCTGCAGGACATGGCCGGAATCTTTGGTTAGAAAACTAATATGAGAAAGCCTATTTCAATAACTGCCGCTTTCCATCGAACTGGCAACAATCCGGTTAATCAGGCTTGAAATTTGAAAAATACTCACGCCGCAGTTCTAAAATAATCCACTATTGCCAGCTTTAATTCTTTCAGGGGCAATTCCGCGATCAGGTTAAACGGCTTATTGAATGTGGGCATATAGCACTACTAGTTTTAATATAAAAATGCCGGCGTGTTTTTGCCGGCGGTGCGGGCCTCGCGCCTGAAAAGAATCGACGCCCTCCATGTCTCGCGAGGATGGGATATAATATGAATATTAAAAAGCCCGCTTGATGAGCGGGCTTTTTATTTGTGTATCTCGCTTTATCGCTACTCGAAATACAACCGGCCGTAGGTCGCGGGATCATAATCGATCGGCGACTGCCAGTCATACGCGCTGTTTAACCGTTTCTGTTTTCGCCGGAAGTTCAGACCCCATTCGTTTTCCGCCGCCACGGTCGCTTTGAGTTGATCCAGCGGGATACGGACTTCGACCGACCAGAAATTTGCGCCCCGGTGCACCGCAACCTCGGGCGCAATATTCCATTCCCGGTCGCCGATAATATAGTCATCCTCCTTTGGCGCCAAGCTCTGGTCGAAAATGACACCGTTGGGATTGAGATACACCTGGTAGATGATATCGCGTTCCAAATCCGGCTGGAAGAAATACCCGATGCAGTCTTCGGAATAAACCGCACCGTCGTGTTCATCCACCGCATCGAAGATAGAATCCATGACGCTTTCATAACATTCGGCGGCCAGGTACAGCGCGCTATCGTCATAGGCGAAAAAGAAAATCGTGGAATCACATTTGGCCGGGTTGCCCTCGTCGTCGAGCAGGAGACTCTCGCCCCCCTGCCAGCAGGGGTCGGTAACTTTCCCGTCGATTCGGGGCCTCTCGTCCACGCAGGCACAAATCGCCCGACGGGCAACATGCAAATCGCGGCTGACCCGGTGCGCCTGCCCGGCTTTGTAGGGGAAACGGGCCGAGACCGCCGGAAGCGGGTACAACTCCGAGCGTTGCATCAGTTCGAATGTCAGGGTGCTCTCCCCTCCCGGCGCAACCGACAGCGGCACTGTCGGGGGCATGACCCGCCAGTTTTCCGGGATGTCCCATCGCAGGGTATCGGTCAGCATCAGGCTTTCGCTGGGGTTGACAACTTTCACCATAACCGATGATGACAGGATCTTCAGATCGGGATCGAGCGGAACCGGTTCAATACAGGTTATGGCCTGGCGTTCGATACGGCTCATGAAATAGGAATCTTCGGCAGTGATCACATCCCACGGCAGGACACTTCCCATCTTGATCGGGACAACCGTTATCCCGTCGCCCCCGACCGTCACCCAGCCAAAATGATAGCCGATCACTTCGTCATTCAAATGCGATCCCGCGCCGGATGAACCGATACTGGTATAGAGTATACCGTCATACTCACCGCTGAAATACTCATGGAAATGACCGGTGAAAACGGCATCGACCCCGAAATTCCTGAACAGCTCGTGCAGGGTGTCCGGTTTGTTGAGAACGACCGTGGCATACCAGAACGGTTTGTGCATGAAAACCACCGTTTGCAGGGCCTCGCGGCTTGCGGTCAAATCGGCAATCAGCCAGTCGATTTGTTCGGCCGGCAGGTCTTCGACAAAATCCCAGCGGCTGTTGTCGAGAACGACGAGATGCAGGCCGCGATGATCGAACGAGTAATACGGTTCGCCGATGAAGCGGCGGTATGGTTCCTCATCCACATCGTAGGTTATATCGTGATTGCCCGGAGTATAGCGAATCGGCATGGAAAGCGGCTTGACAATCTCGAGATATTCCCGCCATTCCGCAATTATGGCCGAGGTGTCCGTTTCATATCCCTCGATCATATCGCCGACCGTCATGACAAATTCCGGCTTGAGCGGTTCGATTTCGGCCACCACTTTCCCGTAAATACCCTCAACATGCCCGCCGGTGCGGTCGCCGAGGATGGCAAACCGGACAGGATTTTCCGACAGATCGCCGATTTCGACCGCTTGCCCGAAGGACATCGTCAGAATCAGGCACCCAAGCATAATCATACACGCATGTTTACCGGTTTTCATGGGGATCCTCCCTTATATTGGCGTGGTTTTGACTGATAATCCACAAAGGTAGGACAGTGATATATCGGCGTCAAGCATAAATAACGCTAATGGACGAGATCATAACATAGCTGATAGCGGTCAAAAAAAAGGGGGCGGTCACGCCAACCGCCCGCTATGCCTGAATCGCCATAACCGTCAATGCGACAGCGAATTGTATTCAGGCAGAGAATCGCCAATAAAAGTAATAAAGAGAATATCCCCCAATCTTTGGAGGTTGTTTTTGATTATGATTTCATCGGCAACCGACGACTCGCCGGAAATCATGATACCGGTTAAGGCAATTGTCAACAATACCATTATGACCGCAATGACCCATTTCAGCATCTGTGGTCTGCTCCCCGTGATAGGTTACAATTACCACGGTGCTTCCCATGGCGGAATCTTTCATTTTATCATACAAGGTGAAATAGAAATATTTTTTTAGAATGTTATTGATTTTTCATTAATTCCGAAACAAATTATTAGAGGACATGTATTTATATAATAAGATCGAGAATGAGTATTTTTCTCGACACCTGCCATCCCTCACAAGAATAGACAGGGAACCGCATTGATACAACCGTCAATCAAGATCTTGCACCATCGATCAAGCCAGGGCGATTCTGAATCCGAGAAGCAACTTTTTGAAACTTTGTCAGAAAGATTTCGCGAATTCACGCGCCGTAGAATATGGAACGAACAGGATGCCGAGGAGATTGTGCAAGATGCGCTTATGGTGATCTACCGCGACTACCGCGGGGTCACATTCACAACCAGTTTTGCGGCATGGGCTTACAAAGTCCTTGACAATCGCATTCTGGCTTATATAAAGGCAAAAAAACGCCGGAATCAGAAACAAATTACGGTTGATCATAACGATATGATAGCGACTGCAAAATACAAGGACTTTAATCCCGATCTGAAACGGCGTTTGCTGGATTGTCTGCATAAGACAGCTGAAGCCAATCAGAGATACGCGCGTATTCTGAACTTCCATTATCAGGGTTTTTCAACCGGAGAAATATGCCGACGGTTGAGTTTAACCCCAAACGGGTTTTATATTCTGCTTTCCAGAGCTCGGACAATGTTGCGAAAGTGTCTTGGAAAGGGGGTAACAACCAATGAGTGAATGTCGCGACCAACGATTTGAAAATATGTTGCACGCCTATGAGTTGGGCATGCTCGATGACGCCGATCGCGAAGCGCTCGAAATTCACCTGTTGGAATGCGATCATTGCTATGCACGGCTGATGGAGATGAAGCAGGAAATGCTCATAATGCAATCCGATCCGGACGCGCGCAAAACGATTACGGATATAATCGAACAAGGCGATCCGGACTCGGTGGTTGAATCCGGCGATTCCACCAGGCGTCCGCTCTGGCAACGCATGATGCCGACACTGGTAGCGGTGGCGGCGCTTTTGGTCTTCCTCATTCTGAAACCGTGGCATCTGGAGTTTCGGACCTCGGAAGAGGCCATCGCGGCCAAGAACCGTATGGCTGTCATGTATTTTGAAAACCTGGCTCAACGGGACGATCCGGATCGGATGGGCGAAATCGCCGCCAATCTTCTGATGACCGACCTGTCGGAATCCAGCTATCTGACCGTTCTTTCCGGACAGCGATTGTATGACATTCTAAAAGCGATGGGCCGTGAGGGTGAAAAGATCATTGATCGTGATATCGCCACGGAGGTGGCCCAACAGGCCGAAGCCAAGTGGATGATTCTGGGTTATATCCTGCAGGTCGAACCAAAACTGGTGGTAACCACCCAATTGGTTGATGTCGAGACCGATCAGGTCATGGCATCGCAACAGGTAACGGGGCAGGATGGCGAAGACATCTTCGCGCTGGTGGATCAATTAACGGTTGGCATCAAAACCGATCTTGCCTTACCGACCGACGCGTTGAGAGAGGAGGATCGCTTCATCGCCGATGTCACGACGCATTCTCCTGAGGCTTATCGCCATTACCTGACGGGGCTTGACTACCTTTCGCAATATTACTATTTGGAAGCCAAGGAGAGCTTTCACCGCGCACTCGATGTGGACTCGACCTTTGCGATGGCATATTACTACCTGACAACGCATGAGGATAACAGTCTTATTGAAAAAGCGGTACAGTACATGGACAAAACAACGCGCCGGGAACAATGGTATATTAAAATCCTCGACATGCAACTTAAAGGCAATCAGGGCCAGGCATTGAAATATCTCCAGGATTTACTTCGACATTACCCCGATGAAAAAGAGGCGCTATTTATGCTGGGCAGTACCGAATACGGTCTCGGCAATAACGAGACAGCGATTGAGCTGTTCACGCGAATTCTAAAACTTGATCCTTTGCACAAGTTGACTCATAATCATCTGGCCTTTGCCTATTACGATAACGGAGATTTCGACAAGGCCATTCAGGCCAATGACACCTACATGTCCCTGGCCCCCAATGAAGCCAATCCGTACGACTCGCGGGCCATGATCCTGGCGCGTCACGGGCGGATTGATGATGCCGTTTTGTTCTATAAAAAAGCCCTCGACATTAAGCCGGATTACAATACATCCTGGCTCGGATTGGGCAGATTGTATGTGTTCACCAGAGAATATGACAAGGCTCGTGAGTGTTTCGATCGATTGATCGCCTCTCCGGAACAGCTTCCACGCACCATCGGACGGAAGAATCTGGCGGAAATGTTGCTGTTTCAGGGCAGATATCGTGAGGCACTTCGCGCGCTTGAAGATGGTATCGCCGCCGATCTCTCTGAGGAGATTTCACCCACATGGCTGAATAACACTGCCATCAAGTACCGGCTGATGTCATTGATCTATATAGACCGGGGCGAATATGAACTGGCCCTTGAAAGTTTTCGCGGGTATGCTGACATTGCAACAACCCATTTCCCCAATTATCATAACTCTTATTTGCATGAATATGCCATAATCCTGGCTCATTGCGGAAAGTTCCGCCAGGCCGACCAAATTGTCGATTCGTTGAAAGATTACCTTTACCACAGAGGACAAACGGACGTTCTTTATCTGTCGGCCGCCGGTATCGTCGCATTCATCAAGGGTAAGCCCAATCAGGCGATTTCATATTTAGACAAGATAAAGCAGGAGCGTTTATTATATCGGATTGAGTACTGGCATGCCCGGGTCTGCCTCGCGACCGGCAACGACAGTCGAGCCTTAAATATCCTGGAAAGTCATCGGTATGACTATCCGGCCTTAAAGACGGGGAATATGTTGCTGACTTCAAGATATTACTATACCCTCGGTACAGCCTATGAGAAGGTTGGTTATCGTCAGCGAGCAATCGAGGCCTATGAAGAGTTTCTTGACCAGTGGAAGGATGCCGATGATGATATAGCGGTTTTGCGGGATGCGAGGTCACGCCTGAAGAGTCTTCGTGACCAACAGTAAATATCCCGGGTGTAAACAAAAAAAGGGACGGAGACCAATTCTCCGTCTCTTTTTTATTTCATCTTTAACGGTCAATCATCAGCACCAGTTGTCGGGAAGGTAAATGTAAATGTCGTCCCGCGGCCATAGGTGGTATCAATATCGATTGATCCGCGATGTTTTTCAATAATGCCGGCACAGGCCTTCAACCCATAGCCGTGTCCGTGCTCCTTGGTGGTCATTCGGAACTTAAACAGCTTATCGACCAATTCGGGTTTTATCCCGATGCCATTGTCGGACACCGAAAGCGAAACCTCGGTGTCGGTGGCACTGGTAATGACCGAAATGACGCCGTCCTTGCGTTGTGCCTCCTGAATGGCATCGGCGGCATTGTTAAACAGATTGAGTAACAACTGCGATATCTGATCCACATCAAGACTGAAATCCGGCATATTTGATTCAAGCGTGGTCCTGATGTCAATCCGCGCGAATTTCTTCTGAACGATAACGAATGAAAGGACATCAGAGATGACACTGTTGATATTCGTCCGTTTCATAATGGTATTTATCCGGCCATAATTCATCAAACCGGCAGTGAACCGCTCCATTTTTCTGACACTGTTCTTGAGTTTCTCCAGGGTGGTGTTGACCTTGTCGGTGTTTCCCTTTGTCAGCGCTACCTGGGCGAGTTCCGTCCCCCCCAGGATCAGGCCAAGATGATTATTGAGTTCGTGGGAAATCGAGGATGCCATAACACCCTTCTCCGCCAGTTTCTCAAGATCAAACAGACGATGTTCGCTGGCGCGCTGTTCGGTGACATCATCAAGCGTGACAATCAAATCTCGCCCGGCTTTGACATCGTTCGACAGCGTACTCATTCGGACATTATAGATAAACTCCCCGTTTTCCGTGCTGACTACCATGCTGTCGGCATAGCGCAACCTTCGCTCGGAGCGGGCCTGCATAAAACGCAAACCCCAATCACCGAAATATTCTTCCGGGAAAATTTCCTCGATAGTTTTGTTTCGAAGGGAGATGGGATGTATCAGGCTGGTATTGTATTTCTTTAAAATGTAAAAGCCGGTCAGGTTCATCTGGCTCAGGCGATTGGCCATATCAAAGACAAACACCCCCTGTTCAACATTATTGAGGATACTCAAATACCAGGAATTCAGCGTGGCGATTTCCCAGAAATGATAGGAACTGGCCACAAAAGGCGTGATGGTATTGACCAGGGTATGGAACAGATCAATATCCTCTCGCTGATAATCTTTCCCGGTTACGCGCCCCCCCAGACCGATCACGCCTAACAAATTATCGTTGTTAACCATCGGACATACAACCTCGACGTCAACGCTCTCCAGGAATTGAAAGAGGTTCCGGCAACAATCGGGAGTGGTGGCGCCGGGAATAATTTCCGGAGACTTACGTTCGGCAAAAAACTGACATTGGTCTTCATTCAGTTCCAGGCTCAGCATACTGGGATCATTGCGAAACTTCCCGGTTCCGAAGAATCCATGTTTGGCTTCCTTGAGTCCCGGCTTATGAAGGAACGCAAAGGCATCGGCCACGGAGAACTGTCCGGAAAGCGTCAGCAACAGGACTTCGATCAGTTGATAGAACTCCGGTTTGTTGGAAAACTGACGCGCCAATTTCGACAGGGCGTCAAGACCAAGCATTTGCTTGTCAAACGAGCGGCGACCGCTCAAGACAATCTGTTGGGTTTCGATTAGATTATCATCATTGGTCACGGCAAAGAACTCCTATCCTATACTCTACTCAGCGCAACAGCTTCGACCTGGTCGGATCGGATAGTGAAATAATCCGCCAAATCGAGGACGTTGAGAATATTCATGATGTTCTCGGACACATTACAGAGGACAATATCACCTCCGGCATTGCGAAACTCCCCCACAGTACCAAGCAGGGAGCCAACGCCGGCTGAGGAGATAAATTCCAGTTGTTTCATGTCAATAATGATAAAGCGATACCCATATGCCTGCGCGGCGGTGATCATCTCTACCATCTTATAAGCATTGTTATTATCCAGGAGCTGTTCCGGCCTGAAAACCACCGTCATATCATTGACCGGTTCCTGCGCGATGGCATATTTATCCATAATTCTGGCTCCACTGTTTTTCAAGCGTCAAGATATTGACACTGTTGTAACGACGTTTATAGGAAACCTTATTCATCAATTTATGTATCATCGCAAGGCCGAATCCATGTTTTTGCCCGGCCCGGACCGCATGGGCACCATCGAATTCCATCTCACCCGCGACCGGATTAAAGGGAACCCCGGTATCAACGAAGGTCAGTGATATTTGGGTGCTGTCCAGATTGACGCGAAAGGCAATTGTGGTGGTGGATGCCTTTCCCCCATGCATGCGAATATTGGTGGCAACTTCGTAAAAGACGGTGCGAATCTCAAACCGCACCAACTCCGGAAGATTTACCGAATCCAGGAATTGTAAAAACCTGGCGATGGCCTCGTCGATATCGGTTCGACTGGCCGTGAAGCGATCTGAATAGCGATGCGGTTGGACTCGCGACACCCGGGACGAACCGGAGGTCACAAGAGTCACATCATCATCGTCCACGCCAAAGAATTCACGAAGATCAAGGGCCTCCAGAATTCTTATCAAGCCGGGACCGGGTGACAGTAACCGGATCGCGACATCGGCCTCAGCGCAAACCTGGTATGATTCCCAGAGAAGACTGATATGTGCCGAAATGACACGATCGAGTCCCTCGCATGCAATACCGACGGTTGTGGGACACAGTGCCAGAATCTTGCGCAATTGAAGGCGCAAGTCATCAATCGCCGGGCCGGTAATATCAGCCGGCAGTGCGATTTGAGGTGTGTTCAATGTGTTAGCTTTCATAAGTTGTCTCTTCCACCTGTCTGTTTCTATTATCGACAGCTTGCAATGTCCACTTCAGGGCAAGTAGCGTAATATCATCAAATTGTTGTGTCTCACCAACGAAGGCCGAATGCTGACGCATAATTCTATCGCTCAAATCGGGCGGCGACATCTCACGAGAGGCCGCCAACAACTCGACAAATCGCTCCATGCCAAATTCATCACCCTCGGAATTCTGGGCTTCATTGATGCCGTCCGTATACTGAATCAGCCAGTCGTTCAAACCAAGCACGAGGCTTCCCGTTTCGATTCGGGCGGCAAACTGATCCGCCGGCATCATCCCCAACGGGTATCCTTTGGTTTTAATAAGATTCGGTGTACCGCCGTCCCCGGGCACATGGATGACCGGGTTGTGTCCGGCTGAGGCAAATCGGAAAACCCCGCTTTGCTGATGAAGCAGTCCGCAAAACATGGTAACAAACATTCCCTTCTTGATATCCGGCAGAAGTTGGCGGTTTACTTCGGTCAGGATTTCGGCGGGTTCGCAGGTTTGACGGGCCAACTGTCGGACAATGTCACGCGTCAGTAGCATCACCAGCATACCCGGCAGGGATTTTCCCGAGACATCGGCGATGATAATACCAAGATGCTGGTTGTCAAATTCAATGAAATCATAATAGTCGCCGCCGACTTCCCGGGCACTCCGGTAAGCTCCGGCACAGGCATACCGTGTCGACTGCGGGTAGGTCTTCGGCAGAATGCTGTTTTGGATGTCATGGGCGATTTCAAGTTCCCGTGCGATCCGCTCGCGCTCGATTATCTCTCGTTGCGCGGTGTTGAGTTTTGCTCCCATGACCCGAAGGGTTTCGGACAGGTAACCAAATTCATTGTTCAGTCGGATCGGGATATCAAGCGAAATATTGGCGAAGTCGATGTTTCGCAGGTAATTCGTCATGATACTGACCGGGCGAAGCTTGCGATTCAGAATAAGCATCGTTACCGGGACACCCAGCAGGATCATCGCCAGAGTGATGGTAGCAACGGTCGTCACGGAGGTCTGCCGCGCCTTTGCGATCTGTCCGGCCGATGACGCCGCCATGAGAAGACCGACAACAATATCGTTTTCCATGATGGGGACGCTGATCATAATGGAATCGTTTCGGATTTGAACTTTTTCCCCGGGATTTAACACATCCGCCAGTGGTTCACTGTCGATCGGTTTGATGCGTTTCGATGCCACGACCTGTTTGATATCGGTATGAGCCAGAAAGACACTGTCGGCACCGGCGATGCCGACCCAGTAAATATCGGGATTATCAATCGCCAGTTTCTTGCAGATGTTATTCAACAAGAGGGCGTCGGGTCCGTCGGTTGAGATAATCAATTTACCGGCGGGACGAGAGTATGACCGGGCCTGCACGATTTCCTTGTCGACCACATTTCGTGTCACGGTTTTCACATAGCGATCGGTTATAACATAGCCACTGACCAACATCATGCAGAGAATAATGCCTGAAATATACAGCGAAAATTCAAGGCGTATGGATTTCCGGTAGTCCCGCGCCTGTGGCCAGTCGGATTCAAAACGATGCTGATTAGAGTCGTTATTCGTGTTCATAAGACAGCTCTTCCAATCGCTTGATTTCATTTCTCGTGCGTTTGATATAGCTTTTTATTTCGTTGTTGTCGGGGCGCAGGATGGCCGCCTTCTGCCAAACCACCACGGCCTCCGCCAGTTGATTTTGTCCGTAAAGCTCCACCCCGACAAACTTGTAGGCGTTGACCAGGTATTCGCGAACATCCTGATAATCGGGCGACAACCGTTCCACCTTCTCCCAATTCGCAATGGCCTGTTGCAGGTCACCCGTCTCAAAGCGCCTGCGCCCCTCCTCGTATGCCGTTGCAACCTCCTTGAGAACATCCGCACTTAATCGTGGCGCCGGCATTTTCCTGATCGCTTCGACCTCTACCGGTCGGTTTCTATCTTCGATAATTTTCTTCTTCATGGTCAGGCACCATTGATGACCTGGGAATCGTGCCAGAGCCGAGTCCAAAGCCCGCTCGGCATCAACCGGATTGAAGGCATCAAAAGCCGCAACCGCCCGTCGACGCCAGTGTTCGAATTCCGCCTTGATCAGCATGCGCCTTATCCTGTCGTCCTCGGGAGCAAATTCGTCAAGGGTACGCAACACAATCATGGCTTTCGCAACACTCCCGTAACTGAGCAGGGAATCGGCGGTCATAAGTCCTGCCTGAATGATTTCATCCTGTTCGCTAATCTGGTTGAGAGCGCTGTCCGCGGTTGCATACAGCGCCATGGCATCGGGAGCATCGGGTATTTCAACCAGCGCCATTCCTGCAAAATAGCGCGTGGCCAGATAATCATCGGCTTCCAGGCGAATCCGGGCCGAGTCCGTATATTGACGATAGCGATATTTGCGATTGACATCTTCGAGGCGTTTATGTACCAGCTTTTGGAACTGGGCGATGGTGGTTGTATCGACGTCATTGGAATGGGCCAAAAACAGGGCGCGGTCAAAGCAATTCGCGGCCTCAATCAGATCGCCTCCCTCCAGCAGGTGTTCGCCACGATCGGTCAACTCCCGAATCATGGCCCGGTTGCGCTCGTGCAGGCGATTATTCATCAATGTATTAAACTCTTCCTCCCGATGCGCGATGCGGGCCTGTCGGCGTTCTTCGACCGACCGCCCGAAGGTCGTGGTGAGCGAGAACAAGTGCAGGGCACCCATATCACGATCAACCAGTGCATAATCAACCGTAAATACCTTGTAAGACAGACCGACTCCAAACGCCGGACGATTTTCGCGATATCCTCCCCGCAGATGCACCATATTTTCAATCGAGTACTCCAGACCGACGGCGGTGGTGGGATCGAGATGATCCACTTTCGTTACCTTGACTGACAGCATGGCATGCTGATTCCAATTCACGCATGGGATGAATTTCAACGACAGGCCGGCATCGATGGCGACCGGATAGGAGATGCTCTCCTGATCCAATTGCAAACTCGGTTCAAGCAGGTTGCGCCCACAGATAACGGCGCGCACTTCAGGAAGATGCGCCCATCCGATCAGAAAGCGACGCCCAAGCGACAGATTTATGCCGGGCGACGAGGTATTGCTGTATTCATCGAGCGAATGGTGCTCAAAAGCAACGGCCAGTCCGAGATCGTAGCCTGAAACCGAGCGTCCATAGGCCAGGTAGAAGGCCAGACGGCTATCACTGATATCTTCGAGATAGGCATTATTGTCGTCACGTTTCTCGATTCCGTCGATTCCCAGGCGAAAGACACCGACTCCGAATCCGCCCCAGTCCAGGCTGGGATATACCAGGCCGAGATATTGATAGGCCACGTCAGATTCATACAGGTTGCTGTGGAGCACACCCAGTTCCGGGCGCTCCATGGAGGCCAGCCGCGAGGCATTCCAGTACGGTGCGGTAAAGGCCGAACCAACCGCCAGATTGGCGCCGCCCAGTGACAGATCGCGGGCGCCGGCGCCGAAGGCAAACGGCGATTCCAAACCACCATCCGGGGCGGCTGACACCGCCGCGCCGAGAGTCAGCAAGACAAACGCATATGTCAACAGGGTCTTCATCGTATTATCGCGATCTTTCGCCTAAAGCTCTCTTCCCTGCCCGAATTATAATGAGCGGTGATTCGACAGAAATAGGTACCGGGCAGGACATTAAGGCCGAGGTCGTTGACGCCGGTCCAGGTTTCATATTGGGTTTCTCCGGCCGGGCACATTGCTCCGATCACGACATCCTTCACCGCCTCACCGGTAATGGTGAAAATTTCAATGTCAACCGTGGCATCCTCATCGAGAACATAACTGATGGTCGTGGCATCACTCCGGTTGGGATTAAAGGGATTGGGATAATTGGTAAAAGAGCCTTCCAGATTTCCCACCGCCAGGGTCAGCTCGGATGACATCAGCGGGAACGACAATCCGTTCAAAATCGGATACACCGCGCTGGTTAAGTTGTAATCAGTCATTTGTAAAAAGGTCGAATCGGCAAAGCGGATAACATAGTTTCCCATTGTCGCCGACGGTTTGACATCACATCGCAACTGCATGTTGACATCCTCTCCCCCCGAGATGATGTAATCCGAGTCCAAGTCCAGCATGACCGAATCGCCGGTCAAGGTCGAGTCAATGGCAACCATTTCATTATCCAGCAGAAGCGTTATCGCACTGAACACATCGGCGGAAGAGGTTGCGATATAGTCCCACCCGTTACGTCGCAACACCTGGCCGCGAACGGCGCCAATGGCAATATCTCCCTCGTTGCCCGGCGCGGGATAACAAATCTCGAGATCCGCCAGCGTCACCCCGCTTTGGCCGGGATATGATATTTTTGCAGAAGCAACATCCCCCTGTATATTCGGGCGACCGGCCGGCAGGAAAATATTCGTCGGTTCCGTCAGATATGGGAAACTCATAGTGCACCCGGAGGCGATCACAAAACCCGGTTGCACGGTCGTATCGGTGGCATCACACAGCAGGACGCCGTTATATTGCGAGACCATCAGGGCAAAATGATCATAGGGCGTATCCGCCTCAATATCGGCGATCAGCGTCAGCACCGTGCTGTCCCCCGGGCTCAGAAGCAAACCATCGCCTTCCGGCGTAAACCATGCCTCTCCCGGGACCTGCCCGATCTGCCCCAGATATACCACCGCACCGGTGGAATCGTAATAGCCGATTCGATCGAACAGCCGCCCCGCATCCAGCGAGTGCCCCAGACTATCAACCACCTGTACTCGCAGGGTTTGCATAAGTACTGACGACATATTTTCGCCCTCGGGATATGCCAGCGAGAGTTCCAGTAACGGCAGGCTGTCGCGACCGCCCGCCACCGAAAGCGGCAGGATCGTATTCAGGCACAGATTGGGAGGGACTGCCGGTTGCCTGATCCGGGAGTATCCGGAATGCATCGGGAATACCGTTGCGGTGGTCAGCGTGGTATCGGTCGCCGCAGTCAGTAACGACCCCGAGGCAAGGTCGCGTACGGTCAGGGATGTGCTATCGGGAATAACAACTCCAAAACCGCCGCACTGCGAAAATTCATTGAGCGATACCGCCAGGATGACATCGGTGCTTTCACCCGGATTAAGCGTGATCGGTGATCCAAGCGACATGGAAATCAGGCTTGAGTCTCCGCCGTTGATGATTCTTTCATTCACAACCAGTTGTTGCCGAATCAGGGCGATGCTATAACAAACATCGAATGCTGACAGGGGATTGTCAAGAGTATCCACCACCTTAACGGTCAGGTCGGTTAATTGAATCTGCGAACTTCCGACATCTCCGGGGTGTCGCAGGGTCAATTGCAGGGCGGGTGCATATTCCTGCCCAAAATTGACGGTTTCGTTTAACACGGGGTCGTATGTTACCGCCATTTGTTGCGAGGCATCATCGATGCGACAGATCGCCGTTTTCAGCGGAAAAGCAATGCTCGGATCTATCCCGACCGCATTGCCGGTATTGACGTCGGTAAATCGTATGTCGGTTGAACCGGTCAGCGCCAGGGCAAAATTCTCCGCGACGGCCAGACTGTCGATGCTAACAAGAAATGTCAGCAGGCCTTCCTGTCCCGGTCCGACCAGTAACGGCTGAGCAAACGGCAATGAGACAACGGATTGATTCGGGATGTCATCTATAATCACGGGTAATGCTGATCCGGCCGATATGATTATCCGGGAAAACACCTGATCGGCCGCAAGCGATGTACCGCTTTCATCTTCGACATGAATACTGATGCTGTCCAGCCGAAGCGTGGCGGTGGTCGGATCGGTTGACGGATGCGCGAATTGAACTGACATCGGAAACACATTCGCCTGGCCCCTGGTCACCGAGGTCGGGATGGAATTGATCAGGTTGATCGCGACCTCGCCGGGCGGGGCCTGTATCAGAATCGACTCGGTGGAAATCACCGCCGACGAATCCGACAGGGTCGGGGCCACCGCACACAGTTGCCATGACACCTCTCCAATCGCCTCGGCCTGATAAGTATAAACAAAATCGGCTGATTCCCCCGGATCCAGTGTCATCGGATCATGCAAACCGTTCAGTTCGGTAATCAGGCTGTCGTTTTCAATATCTATCATGCAAATGTGAACACTATCCAAAGCCGAGGTCCAGGTGTTGGTGACATTCACAGTCAGGTCAATCTGCTGACCGATGGAATAGGTTTCGTTCATAGGGGAATGCGTTACCATGAGCAGTGAACTTGAAATCGGCAGGGTTGCGGAACTATTTACGGGGAGATCAATGGGGCCGTCATTGCTCGATGTCATCCGGCACCCGTTAAGCGGGACCTGGGCGCGAAATGCCGTACCCGGGGTAGCGGTAGCTGAAATCTCGCCGCGAATGAAGAGCGCGGATGCGGGCGCGGCAACTTCCAGATTCAGTCCGCTGATTTCCCAAACGCCATCGGTATAGCCAAAATCCCCCAGCGGCAGGTCGGTGGCCTGCCAGACGGTATCATCATTGGCATCCAGCCACAATGACAGATTCGCGACATCGGAGGTGTCAGCGCTGGACAGATTCGCCAGATGCAGTTCCTGGAGGGTGTCGGTCAAATCACCGTTTATCGGCGGGTAAAAGGCAAATAATTCGGCGGTATCACCCAGTGACAGAGTTCTCGATGGCAACACGATCTCTTCAAACTGGGCATAGACCGAACCGTCGACAACAAGGTATCCGCCTCCGGTGAGCGGTAAATCGCCATTGACATTGACCGGCTCGTCGAAACTTAAATCATGCGGTTCCACAATGGCGACCGCGAGACTGTCGGCATCAATGAGTTCCTGCGCCAAATCGACCAGGACAAAGAAATATGAAAGCGATTCGGCCGGCATGGAAACGTTAAGGCCCGACAGACGTAAACCGCCTTTGGAAAAATACCCGGTGGCAATCAGGGAATCATCATTATAAATGCGATTCTTGTCGGCATCAAAATACAGCGACACCCGTCCCACTTCATAATCGGCATAGTCGGGCGTGGATTGCGAGACGGTGCTGTTGGTCAGGTTTAAGGCCGTCAGGGTTTTGGACTGCTCGACATAGCCGTTATACAGGGCGAAAGTCATTATGGTATTGCCGATCTGACCGGGATAAACTGATACTGATGGGGATGGAATGGAAATCACCGTCATGCGATCCGAGGGAAAGACCAGATCAGCGTCGGGGTCGACCAGACCGATATCGTCAGGTCCTGTCATGCCCGAGGCATAGACAACACCGCCGGTCGGGATTTCAAACTGAAGCGTTCCGCCGTCGAAGAAGTCATTGATAACATCGACGGTAATGATAAAACGGGTCAGAGTATCGGTCAGCAACAGATCAAGCTTTGATAACTGCCAGTTATAAATTCCCCTGGCAAACCGGCCCACGGCAACGTCATCACCGGAAAACCCGTCACCGGTAACATCGCGCCACAATTGAACTGCCTCCAGAGCATTGGCATCATCGAGGGTTCCAACATTTCCGATTTGCAGTTCCTGCAGTCGATCCGAAGCATAACCATTCCGCGGCAATTCAAAATCAAACGCCGGCTGAATGGTCTGCCCCCCATAAAGCGTGGTTTGCCCATTGGCGTGAACATGCATCACCTCCGCCGGGAAGGCATTGACGTGGTGCACGGCGGTATTGGTCAACGGGAAATCACCCGTGGGTACAGCGGCATCGGCGAAGAAAACATCTTCAGCCTCGACAACACCGACCCCAACGGTCTCGGCGTTACGGGTTTTACGGAGATTCATTGCCGTAGCCACACTCAGGATCGCCTCCCCCCCGGTTGGTAAAATGGTCAATCCTGATACCACAAAGACAGCTTCTCCGTTTTGCACCAGCGCGGTCGCCAGCAGGGTGTCACCGGTTCCGAGAGTGGTAATATCGCCGTCCAGATCATGATACAACAACAGGCTGTCAAACTGGCTGTCATATTGATCCTGGTCGATTATCTCACGTGCGGCGGACAACGTCACCTGAAGACTGTCGAGAATTGCCGGTGCGGTACGACCGTTAACCAGTGTGAAGGCCGCGACCGGATCGGAGATTTCACCAGGGATCAATTCGCGTTGATTCAGTTCCACGACTCCGGCCTGCACGGCTTCGGTCGCGGCAATAGTAATGGTATCCGTGGCCTGCATATTGCAATCAAGCGGACCATCATTACCCGACCATACGGTCAGACCATTCTGCGGGATGGTCATTGCCAGGGTGGCGCCGTTTGACGGATAGGCGGCCAGCTCAACACCCACATACACGCGAGTCGCGGAATTTTCAAGGGTCAGATCGAGACCGCTCAGGATCCAGCGGTCGCCGGTGAAGGCCAGTTCCCCAAGCAGAATCTCAACGTCTTCATTATCCCAACTATTATTCCCGTTATCAGCATACAACAGTACCTGATCCAGATCATCAACACCGGCGGTACCGTCATTGATAATTGAAATCGCACGGAGCGTGTCGGTTTCATAACCATTGCGGGGGATATCAACCGTCAGCACCGGATAAACGATCGTTCCGGGCATTATCGTATCGATTTCGGTAGCAATCAACTTTACTTGTTCGGCAACCATGCCGTCGATTAGTATTACGCCCATCGAGTTGGCCGAATCGGTTCCGGTCGGGATGGTGGCATCGCCGGTCGTAATATCACTGGCCGGGATCAGGTAAACATCGACACTGTCGCCGTCGCGGGCGAACAAATTGAGATTCACGGTGGCCAGCAAAGTGATCCCGGTGCGCGCTGGTACGGTCAGCGGATCAAAACTCAGGGCGACGGGATCGGTGTCATACGCCGCCGAAGTTAGCAGGCTGTCACCGGCAGTGAGTGTCGAATCATCATCCATGTCAAGATATAAAGCGGCCTGATCGATATTACCAAGCAACTCGGTCGGCGTGCCCGCGCCGGTCGAGGCATCATGCAGGGTCAAACCGGTCAGGGTTTTATCTTCATCGAAATAATTGTCAATTGTAATCGTGAGAACCGTGAGGTCATTCTCTCCGGGATTGCCGTTTCGCGTGCCGAGCGGAATGGTCGAGACATATAATTCCTCGACATCGATATAGCCGGTGGTGTCGGTCACGTCGTTGATATCGCTGACCGCACTTACTTTGGCGCGTCCCACCGCCGTCGCATGGAAAAGCCCGTCGGTGGTAATCGAACCGACTCGTCCCAACGCAGTCCAGGCAATGTTGCCAAAGACAGTGGCATTGCTGTCGGCATCATAGCCGCTAACCGCAAATTGTACCGAATCACCGATCCCGACATTGATTGTATCCGGGGCGATGACCAGGTAATTAAGGATACCGGGCGTAACCGTAATCGGTCCGACCGTATCGTTCAGGCCGGCGCCCGAGGCCGCCACCTGTCCAATTCCGACGGTCATGGGATCGAAGTTGCCGTCGGCATCAATTGTCCCCACTCCCCCGATCACCTCCCATGATGGAACAATCGGCGGGACGCTGAGATTGCCGTCGGCGTCATAAGATTCGCAGATAAAATGCAGACTGCTGTCAGTGGTAACCTCAGATGAATCGGGTGAGACATCTATCGATACCGGTAATCCTCCCAGACAAGTGATGGTCCCGGTGGTGTCTTCATATCCGGAGGAATCGCATGCCAGAATCTGTCCGGTGCCGACCGACGTCAATAACAGCGTTGTCGACATGCCATGACTGGCAGACACGATGCCGATGGAATCATCTCCCAGCACCGACCAGTACACGCTAACATCGCCCAATAGCGCATCAAGGGCGGTATATCCCCGGCAATACAGTAGGGTGGTATCATTATCGGTTGTGAGCGTGCTATCGTCAAAGGGAGAATGGTCTTCCGATTCAATCCGCAAATAGGATAATTGACTGGAGACGGTAACATGGCCCGAATCGATCAGATTGCCATTTTGCGCCTTTATGTAATAGTCGCCGGGAGTATTTCCCGCCTGGTAAAATCCGTCAACTGAAACACTGCCATCAGGATCAGTGGTCGACCAGATTACTTGATCGGTTAAATCCGCCACCTGAGCGCTGTCGGCATCATATCCCAATGCCGCCAATTGATAAGAATCCAGTGGTTCGACGACATTATCTTCCGGAGTCACCTCAAGATATGCCAGCACCCCCGGTTGACCAAACTCGATTGCTCCCATCTCCGGGGCCGCGCCGAGGTAAGAATATCCCAAATCAAGTCCGACGTCGATGGCCGGCGAGCCCAACATCAGATTGTAATTTTCGTTGTCGGGATCAATCAATCTCGGATCAATGTAGATACTTCCGGCGGAATCGCCGACTCCACCGAGATAGTCGCCGTCGGCATTGTTCCAGAGGGCATTAAAGCCACAGACATTGCCGCCAACGGCGTGGATTCCCTCAAAGCAGTTAACCACGATATTATTGAAAACCCGTCCAGTAGTGACGGCATCGGTCAGCCAGATGCCGATACTGTCGCAGGCATAGACAGTATTATTGATGAGTTGGTTATAATCGGCGCCATCGACACACAGCAATCCGCGTTTCGCTGAGGAATCAACAATGTTGCCATAAATAACATTATAATCACCCAAAATACGAATACTCGAATTGCCGCTGGCGTGAACATGACAATGTGCAACCAGGCAGGAGTCGCCCTCCACCTGGATTCCCTGGGATCCGCAGTTCTTTACCCTGAAATCATGCAGTTCGGCATGGTCACCAAGCATGTATATGCCGGCCCAGGGTGCGCTGCCATTGTCGATAATAACTTCACCGATTCCATTTATGGTATAGACGATTGGCATTTCGGCTGTCCCTGAACTGAGCAGAAAAAGCGTACTGTCAATATTATAGACCGCGGGTAATACTTTAACCGTATCCCCCGGAGTCAGCAAACCCTTTAAGTCTCCGTTGTCGATTGATTTCCAGGCAGTAGCCGGAGTTAAGCCATCGTCGTCATCATTACCCATTGGTTTAACATAGTACACATTGGTGGTAAACGGCGCCTCCAGAGCCCCCATATC
>Ga0272441_10004224_pt1 | contig 26393 bp, 23 predicted proteins | sample SSMProp6N_FD_193582 | JGI IMG/M metagenome (GOLD analysis project Ga0272441, IMG submission 193582) | Marine sediment archaeal communities from Little Sippewissett salt marsh, Falmouth, MA, United States - SSM-Prop-6N | ecosystem: Environmental > Aquatic > Marine > Wetlands > Sediment ... | reverse complement strand
TGAAGATAAGCAAGGTGTTGAAGATTACGGTATTGCAAGATTTAATGAGGAATGCAAAAAATGTGTTTTTAAATATGAAAATGCTTGGGTTGAGATGACCCGCCGTATAGCTTTTTGGCTTGATATAGAACATCCATATATTACTCTTGAAAATGATTATATTGAATCTGTCTGGTGGTCACTAAAACAGGCATGGGAAAAAAAACTACTTTATAAAGGTCACAAGGTTGTTCCTTATTGCCCAAGATGTGGGACTGCGCTTTCAGCTCATGAGATTTCGCAGGGTTATAAAGAAGTCGAAGAGCCTTCAATTTTTATTAAATTTAAATTAAAGGATGAAGATGCTTTTTTTCTTGCTTGGACCACAACTCCTTGGACTCTTATATCAAATGTGGCTCTTGCGGTTCATCCTGATGAATCTTATTTAAAGATTCGTTACCATGGGGAAGTAATGATACTTGCTGAAGAAAGAGCTGTTACACTTTTGAAAGGTCAGGAATATGAATTAATAGATGGTTTTTCCGGAAAAGAACTTGAAGGAATAGAATACGAGCCATTATTTGACTTTGTTAAGCCTGATAAAAAAGCATGGTATATAGTTTTAGCTGATTTTGTAACCATGGAAGACGGAACAGGCATTGTTCATATTGCGCCTGCATTTGGTGAGGATGATTATAATGTCGGCAAAAAATATGATTTGCCTGTTGTTCAATTGGTAAAACTTGATGGAACATTTCCTCCAGAAGTGCCACTTTGGGAAGGTCAATTCGTAAAAGATGCAGATCCAAAAATTATAGAACATTTACAGGAGCGTAAACTCATAGAAGGTGTCCAGAGCTATAAACATGAATATCCGTTTTGCTGGCGATGTGATTCGCCTCTTTTGTATTATGCAATGGAATCCTGGTTTATTGCAATGACTAAGGTTCAGAAAAATTTAGTTGATAATAACAACCAAATAAATTGGTATCCTGAACACCTGCAACAAGGACGATTTGGAGATTTCATCAGAGATGTTAAAGACTGGGCCTTATCTCGAAAAAGATATTGGGGTACACCACTTCCAATTTGGACGTGCACAGATAAAAAATGCGATCATCAAATCTGTGTAGGTAGTATTGAGGAATTAAGAAATTTAAGTGATAACTTTCCTAAAGATTTTGATTTACATAAACCTCTCGTTGATGATTTAAAGATTAAATGTCCAAAGTGTAAAAAACAGATGAAAAGAGAAGAAGAAGTAATAGATTGTTGGTATGACTCAGGTTCAGCTTTTTTTGCACAATGGCATTATCCATTTGAAAATAAAGAAAAATTCAAAGAAAATTTCCCCGTGGATTTTATATCTGAGGCATTAGATCAAACACGCGGATGGTTTTATTCACTATTGGCAATTTCTACATTTCTTTTCAACAAACCATGCTACAAAAACGTTCTTACTCTTGGTCTAGTATTAGATGAAAATAATCAAAAAATGAGTAAAAGTAAAAGAAATTATGTAGACCCTGAAATAATTCTAGACAATGAAGGTGCCGATGCTTTAAGGTGGTATCTAGTCTCAGCAAATGCACCTTGGATGTCGGTTAGATTCTATGAACAAGCGATCAAAGAAACACTCGGTAAATTTATACTTACCTTCTGGAATTCATATAATTTTTTTGCAACATATGCCGCTCTTGATAAATTTGATCCCAAAAAGGATAAGATAACTATTAAAAATAGATCCCTTTTGGATAAATGGATATTAAGTCGATTTAACAAAACTGTAATTGAAGTAACAAAATATTTTGAAACATTTGAGATTCATAAAGCAGCAAGAACAATTGAGAATTTTATAATAGAAGATTTCAGTAACTGGTATCTCAGAAGATCAAGAAAAAGACTTTGGGTTGAAGAAAAAACAGATGATAAATTAGCGGGTTACTCTACAATGTATGATGTATTATTAGGTCTGGTAAAAATCATGGCTCCTTTTATCCCTTTTATTACAGAAGAAGTTTATCAAAATCTTAAAACAGATGATATGCAAGAAAGCATTCACTTATGTGATTTTATAATTGCAGATAAAAAACAAATAAATAACCAACTTGAAGAAGGAATGGAACGTATACGACAGTTAGTAGAAGCAGGAAGATCTCTCAGATCAAAAATTGGTATAAAAGTTAGATATCCATTAAATAGTGCCGCACTTGTTTGCGATAAAAATATTGAAGATTCTATTAAAGGTCTTCTTGACCTATTAAATGAAGAAATAAATGTTAAAAAAATTTCATTTGAAAGAAACACGTCAAAGTTTATGATTAAGACATTAAAACCAGATTATTCAATTATTGGTAAGAAATTAAAAGAAAAAGCAAAACCAGTTATCGCAAAAATACAAAAAATAGATGGAAAAAAATTATTTGAAGATTTAAAGAAAAACAAGAAAATTGAGATAGATAATAACTCAGAAAAGATTATTTTAACAGAAAAAGATTTTCAAATAGTTGAATCTGAAAAAGAAGATTTTGCTAAAACAGAAATTGAAGGAATTTCTCTTTTTATTGATAAAAATCTAACTCCAGAACTTGAGGCGGAAGGCTTTGCAAGAGAGATAGTCCGTAGAATTCAATCGATGAGAAAAGAACTTGATCTAGATGTTGAAGATAAAATTTCTACTGAGATAAAAATTGTTAATCAAAAACAAAAACCTTTGAAAAAATGGGAGGATTATATAAAAGGAGAAACAAGATCAAAAACAATTGTTTTTAAAGATAAGCCTACTGGAAAACTAGTCAAAAAATGGAAGATAGACGAATTTGAAGCTGAAATTGGTATAAGTAACTGATTTTGGGAGAAGTTTTAAATAGAATATACTTGATTTTTTATTTTAGGATGCGCAGAAAACTATAACATAATTATATGTTGTAGTATAGAAGGGATGCATAAAAATGGTAAGAGTTTGCTTTAGTCTTATAAAGAACAATAAATTTGTTTTATTCTCTATTTTTATTATAGTGCTATTAAACTTGTGTATTATTTGTTCTGCTTCATCTTATATTCCTTATCCTCCGTCTGGAGAGACTAATGGAATAGAAAATATCGAATATGAGTATAAGGTTAATACCATCGAGGTTGGTTCCTTTTGGAAATTTGATTGGGGCGATGGTACTTTTAGTAGTTGGATAGAAGTCGATGGTGTTGATTCTTTTATTAGTGCTAAACATAGTTGGAGCGAAAGCGGAGAATATGAAGTAAGAGTTAGACATAAAAGTGTTTATTCAATAGAGGGCACTTGGTCTTCACCTTTAATAGTTACTATATCTGAACAAACAGATAATGATGGCGATGGTTGGAAAAATGATGTCGAAGAATCTTATGGAAAAGACCCTGAAGATCCTGAAGAATATCCAATTGATACCGATTACGATGGAATTCCAGATGAAAACTCATTAGACGGTCTTTATTCTGGTGATGAAGATGATGATAATGATGGTTTATCTGACATTATTGAAAATTCTATTGGATCAGATCCTAAAAATAATGATGATGTTTTAAGTTTTGTTTTCGAAAATAACATTTTTTATATAGTTAAAACAAATCATAACAATTACATTTTGTATAATTCAGTAAATGAGAAAAAGACCAATGCAAAATATGAAAATGGTGTTTATTACATCGATATCAACGGCGATGGTATCTTTGATTATAGCTATGATGGAGTTTTAAAAGAATGCTTTAATGTTCCCTGGCTATATGTGATAATAGGTTTGATAATTAGTATAGCAGTTGTTTTATTTGTATTGTTTAAAAAAGGCATTCTTTTCATATATGAAGAAGAAATAGTTGAGAAAAAATAATCTTTTAACCAAATCTATTTTATATACTCCTTGATTTACAGCTTTTTAATATGATTTGTTTAGGTATAGAAGGTACTGCACATTCAGTAGGCGTCGGTATAGTAAAAAAAGTTTCAGACAAATGTAATGTTTTATCAAATATTATTAGTATTTACAGACCGGAAAAAGGCGGAATTCATCCTAGAGAGGCTGCTAATCATCATGCAAATATTATTGCAGATATAATAAAAGACTCAGTTAAAGAATCAGGTGTTAAATTTAGCGATATTGATCTTATTTCTTTTTCAAAAGGGCCTGGCCTGGGACCTTGTCTTCGGACAGCAGCTACAGCCGCAAGGGCTCTTTCATTATCATTAAAAAAACCTATAATGGGTGTAAATCATTGTGTTGCTCATCTTGAGATAGGTCCTGGAACTCTTGAAGGATGCGATGATCCAGTTCTGTTGTATACCTCGGGTGCTAATACACAGGTTATAGCTTTTGCTGAAGGACGATATCGTGTTTTTGGTGAAACACTTGATATTGGTATCGGTAATTGCTTGGATAAATTTGGAAGAACGGTAGGTTTAGATTTCCCATGTGGTCCAAAAATTGAAAAACTTGCAAGTAAAGGTAAAAAATATCTGGAATTGCCATATTCAATTAAAGGAATGGACATAGCTTTTTCTGGTCTTTTAACTGCAGCTTTGCAATACCATAAGGAGGGCAAAGATTTGGAAGATATTTGTTATTCTATGCAAGAAACTACTTTTGCAGCTCTTACTGAGGTTACTGAACGGGCAATGGCGCATACTGAAAAAAATCAAGTTCTTCTTGGTGGAGGTGTAGCAGCAAACCTTAGATTTAGAAATATGGTTAATACTATGGCTAAAGAACGTAATGCATCTTTTTTCGTTCCTGATAAAAAATTATGTGTTGATAACGGGGCAATGATAGCCTGGCTAGGCTTAATTATGTACAATAGTGGCCTTAGAATGACTGTTGAAAATAGTTATATCAATCAACGTTTTCGAACTGATATGGTGGATGTGACTTGGCGTGAATGATAAAAAAATACTATATCAAGGTGCAGAAGCAGAGATTTCAATTTCAAAATATATGGATTTCGATGTTGTTGAAAAACGAAGACTCCACAAATCGTATAGGATAAAGCAAATTGATGAAAAATTAATATCATCTAGAACTAAAGAAGAATCAAAACTAATTATGGAAGCAAGACAATATGGTGTCTCAGTACCAATTATTTATGATGTAGATTTAAAAAATGGAATAATTACAATGGAATATCTAAAAGGAAAAAGAATAAAAGATATTTTTAATGATCTAAAACCCAACGATAAAAAGGATATTTGTAAAAAAATCGGTAGTAGTATAGCCAAACTTCATAACAACAATATAATACATGGAGATATAACCACCTCGAATATGATAATTCAAAAAGATAGGATTCATTTCATTGATTTTGGACTAGGAGAAAAAAATCCAGAAATTGAAACAAAAGGCGTTGACCTGCATGTCCTTAGCGAGGCAATTGAATCAACTCATAGTAAATACTCTGGTTACTTTAAGTATGTACTTGAGGGGTATGAAAAGGATTATAAAGATGATGCTAAACAAGTTTTTAAGAAAATTGATGATATTATTAAAAGGGGAAGGTATAGATGAAAAAGATATATTTTGTCACTGGAAATCAGGGTAAATTAGTTGAAGCTCAAGATAAATTTTCAAAGATTAAGATTAAAGTTATTCAAAAAAATCTGGGATATCCTGAAATACAAGCCGACTCTTTAGAAGATGTTGCTAAATTTGGGGTTGAATATATTAAAGAAAGATTTAACCAACCTTTTATACTTGAAGATGCAGGTCTTTTTATTGAAACTTTGAATGGTTTTCCAGGTGTATATTCATCATATGTTTTTCATACAATTGGATGTGAAGGCATTTTAGAACTTTTAAAAATAAAGAAAGAAAGTGATAGAAGAGCCGTATTTCGCTCAGTTTATGCATATCACGAACCTGGTAAAGATCCAATGTTTTTTGCTGGTGAGGCTCCCGGTTCAATTTCAAAAAATATGAGAGGAACAAATGGATTTGGATATGATCCAATATTTATCCCAAAAGGAGATATAAGGACTTTTGCTGAGATTGATGTGCACGAAAAAAATTCTTTATCTCATAGAGGAAAATCTTTGGAAAAATTAATAAATTCAATTAAGGCAGATAAATAGAAAATTTATAAGTATAAATATATATTACATTATTTGGAGTATTAGCTTATGACTGCGGTTGAATTTAAGAGTAGGCCAAATAATCTCAAAGATAAACTACGTGAAAGATATTCTAATTTATCAAAATTTATTTTAATTATTGGTATTTTACTAGTTTTATTTGCTTTTATTATTTTTTTAGGTGCTAGAGTATTAAATTATGGTTATGATTGGGCTTATCTATCTGTTGAACATTGGATATTAATTATTCTTGCCATAATTGTTGTTCTGATAATTTTAGAAATAATATTTTATATGCATTTCTGTTCTTCGAGAGATAAAAAACACAAATATGAATTTCGAAATGGACAAAAAGTTCATGTATTTACTTATCCTCAAGGTATGGAAGGTGGAATATTTAGTAAAACGTATATTGATATCGATGGAAATAATACTCTCCGTCTAAGGACTCTTATAATACCGCCTGAGGATATATGGGGTAATAAATAAAATATTTATTTTTTTGCTAATCCCATTTCTGCTAATTTTTCTGGTAAGTATGTATCAGTTACATAATCAAGACCATATTTAGCTAGAGCCTGTTGTTCTGATTTTTTACCGATTTTAAGTTGAAGTTTTATTTCTTGTTTCCAAAACGAATCTTGGAATCTTGGATCTGTAAGCTCGCTTTTTAAAGCATTTATATCTTCTTTTGATAAAATATCTGTAGGCAAGTCATAATTTTGTATGTCTGAAGGTGTTACTCCAAGATATTGAGATGAAGGTGTAGCAAGATATTCGGATATATGTGCTGTTTTTATTGCGCCATATGCAATACTAGCAAATATTCTATAACTCCATGGATCACAATCTGTAAAAACCAATGCAGGTTTGTTTTTTTCTGTGCATAGTCTTTTTATAAAACGTCTTGTGGAACGGGCAGGTTGACCTTTTATATGTACTAAAATAGCACGATGAGATGTATCAAAACCATTCTCTACTAATCTATCAAACATACCACCAGTTTCTATTGCTACCACAAAATCTGCGTCAATGTCCTTAAAACTGATTTTTTCTGGTTCAACATTATATGGAATTGAATATCCAGCATCACCAACATCATCCTGACAATGGATTTTTTTCTTTGTATTATTTCGTGTAATTTCCTCTATGGTCATGTTTCCGATAACACGCGCGCCGTCTTCCTCAGGTCTAAGTTTAAAATCTTCTCGCATACAACCGGTTATTACTTCTAGATCTTCTGCAAGTAGATTTGACTCGTTTTGACTACTAAATTTAGCTAAATCCCAACCTTCTGATATATAATACATTTCTCTTAGTGTAGAGGATTTATTGATTTTTATCATTTCTTTTATAAAATCAGCTATATACATTGTACGCAGAATCATATATGCGCCATCAAGTGATTTTGCATTCCTCTCTGTGGTATTACTTCCATATTTCCAGACATTTAATTTTTCATCAAATTTGATATTTGATTTTGTACGAGTTGGAATATTAATATTAGGAATCTCAACGTCTTGAAAATCTTTATAGATTTTTGATGCTATTAGATCAATTTTTTTTATAACATCAGAATAATCTTTTTTTACCATTGTTTAGTCTCCCTCCCATTTATCTGCACCAATAACAAACGTTGGATTTATATTATCAATATATAGATCATTTTCATCAAAGTCTCCTTGGGCAAGACCAGCTAATTCGAAATATATATCAATTTTATTGGCAGATGGTATTGATTCAAGATTCCATTTTATGTATTTATCTGTGATTTTTGATGGCTTTGGATTTACAGTGCCAACTACAGCATCTTCAGGAATGAGTGCATATAGATTAAATTTCTGGGGGGATCTTTTATAGTTTACAACCATGATTTTACTTTTAGTGATAATTCCTTCTTTGTTAGCTTCTGGGTCATCTGTTAAAGTGGTTTGAACTGGTTTACGTGATATTTTTTCGTATTCAATAAGATCCTCAATCCATACAACGTCCATAATTTTTGTGATAATAGGATCAAGTGATGGAACGGGCTTGTCTAACATATTTGCTGATTTCTTAGCAATTTCAGGTAAAATACGAGTTATTAGATCGAATTTCTCTCTAGTCTTTTTTCTTCTAACCTTTTTGTTTATATGATGTTGTACTTTACGAGTGCACTCCCTAAAAGCGAGTTTTATCTCATTTTCTATTTCGTCTACATCAGCTATTGCTTCTTTACTCTCAGATGTAAAAGGAATAAGAGATGATGATACATGTGTTAAAAAAATAGCAGGACCTGTAGGTATTCCCTTGCCTGATGGTTGTGTAAGTCCATATCTCCTCCAGTCGATAGATGAAATAGCTGATGTTGTAACACACCCTCCTTGTTGATATAAAAGAGGTACACGATTCGCAAAACGAAGCAACTTTACTTGTTCTTCCTTTGGTAACTTACCACCATAAACAAGGCCTACTTCTATCTGAAAAGGATTACCAGAATATACAGAGGGTGGACGTGAAGCAGTTATAATAAATTCAGGAGATATTTCTTGTGTTTCGTTTTTTAAACTGCGTTTTATAAGAGTTTCGCCAATTGGTGATAAACAATCTGTTGAAGGTGCCATAATTTTTACTTTTTTAAATGCTTTATGTAACGCTAAAAATTGATCACGAGTCATCTGTTTTGGATTTAAGTTTTTCTCGAGACCAGCCTTTTCAATAGCAGCATTTGTAGTTCTATCGCCCATACTGCTAAATTCTGTTTTTAAAAAACTATTAAGTTGCCTAGATTTTGTATATTTCGCCATCTTTATAAGAGTACCAAGTTCAACTCCATAAGGATGAGGTTTAATTTCAATAGCTTTACGAGGTAAAGTTTCAGCAGTTCTTTCAAAAAAATACTCGTTACCATCTAGTTCTTTGTAGGTTATCTGAGCATGGGGATTAACAATAGATGTACTCTGGAGATAATCATATACAAAACGTTTTCCTCTTACAAAATCAGCAATTATAGAAACCTCAATTCTAGTTCCAGTAGGTTTTTCCCAATGTATTGTGTCTCTACCAATTACCTCCGCTCGATTTTTGTTTGTATCTATTACAAGCTCGTTTATAACAGCTGGTCTATTAGGCTCGATTTTTGATATAATTTTTGTATGCTTACCTGTTGTAAGTTGACCGTAAAGAACAACAGCAGAGATACCAATGCCTTGCTGACCCCGGCTTTGACGAATAGCATGAAAACGAGAACCATATAGAAGCCTACCAAAAATATGCGGGATCTGTTTTTTTACTACACCTGGACCGTTGTCTTCAATTATTATCTTACATTCGGAATCTTCACCGTTTTTTATTTCAACATAAATATCTGGTAAAATATTTGCTTCTTCACAAGCATCAAGGCTGTTATCAACTCCTTCTTTTACACTTGTGATTAATGCTCGAGTTTGATTTCCAAAACCTAGTATATGCTTGTTCCGTTCGAAAAATTCTGCGACAGATATTTCTTTTTGTTTTTTAGCTAGTTCATGTGCCGTTATTTTTGTCAAAAGTGTACCCTCCCATTAGGAGAATTATGCACCCAGCAACTGTAATGTATATTCTTATTATAAAATTATTCGTTAAAAAAACACTATTTTGCATTTATTACACTTAATTTTGTTTTCTGTATATATAGTAACGAAAATTATTTATACTATAAGTTCGAAAGATATTATAGAGAAGGTTGTTTTTATGCAAAATTCAAGAAATTTTTTATCTGAAGGGGAGTTAGGGCGCTTAATGAGGGAGCTCGAAGAATTTGAGCATTTTTATCCTTGTTTTCAGACAATGATAAAAAAAGATTAATTAAAAATTTATATTTTTTTATACTTCTTCTACTTCTTCAAGATCGTATGTTTCTCTTTCATATTCTGAATAACTTTTGTCTTGTTCTTTACTGTATTTTTTAAATATTTGTTTTCCGCAAATTTTACATTTTCCTTCTTCGTCGTATTCTCGCCACTCCATACAATTTGAACAGAATTCATCGCTACCTACTTTTAAAGACATTTTTTCTCAATAAACAAGATTACTTATCAGGTATTTATTTTTATACCCGACCCCCTCATTGTTGGTTAATATATAATAAAGATATTCCATTATTATAATTTATAAAGAGTAATTTTTTTTTGTTAAGTTTAATTATTTTTTTCAAAATATTTTTATAACATTCTATATTCTTGATTAATTATGATAAAAAAACAATATATTTTGGCAATTATGCTAGCTTTCCTGATGATTTTTTCTTTAACGACTGGCTGTTTGGAAAACGAAAAAGAATCTGATGGAATAGAAGAGCCTTCTATTATTTTAACTGTTTTTTATGATGATTATCAGGCTAATTATAGCCTTGAGAATCTCGAAGCTTTAGATTCTTATACTGGCACAGGAGCATATATTAAAGATAAATTTCTTCCAGATGACGTTATAACTGATGATGTGCGTGAGTATACAGGTGTACGTGTCACTACTTTGTTGGAGGAAATATCTGATCTTCCTGAGAACTATACTGTTAGCATTGTTTGTGATGATGGATATACAAAAAATTTTACGATGAATCAAACCCTTGGATACATGGATGTCTATAATGAGACTGGTACTCTAATGTCAAATGAAACCGCAGTTATGATTGTTGCCTATAAAGAAAATGGTTCATATTATTCAGAAATTGATCCTGAAAATGAAATTGGACCTTTGATAACTGCTCATGTAGGAAATAATACTATTTATACATCTTCTGGTTTTTGGTTAGAAATGGTTGTTTCAATAGAAGTCTTATCTAATTAAATATAAGACTTTTTTTTATTTTATACAATTGGTCTATAACAATCTCCCAAAAGCAAACTATAATCCAAGATCTATAGTATAAAGTAAAGAACTAAAAAGATAAGAGCTGTTTTAGTAATAATTATGCTCATATTTTTTGTTTTTTTACTCCAGTTATAATCATCTAAACGATAAAACAATAACCAACCATATTGAGAAATAAAAGCGAATAATGCAATACACATCACTTTCAACCAAACAATAAGATTTAAATCTAGACTTCCTACTTGAACATAAAAACCGCCAATTACGAGGAACATAGCGCCAAACGCCATTTGCGACTCACTATGCAGAAGTCCTTCAGCATATAAGGAAACGATACCTCCAATTATCGCGAATACAAGTACTGGCCACCCTCTTTCGATGGAAAGATAGATTGCGATAGTAAGCAGAATAACTAGAGCAAAAATAAGCAATATTTTAAGCGTTTTTTTTGATAATGTATCACGTTTTTCAATTTTCATATGTATTAGATCATGTATAGTATGTGAGAGTATCCAATGAGCGATAAAACCGCCAAACATAACAAGAATTATACCTGTTACATAAGGTCGCTGTATTATTTCTAAATCGAGTGCGATAATTGAACCTAAAAGAGGAAAAACAGAACCGGTAATAATGCAGGTGAATATAGTAAATGGGGAGAGTATGCCTTTTTTTTCGAGTTTCATTTTTTCACCAAATATTTGTAAAAGAAACATTATTTTTTTCTTTACATATAAATATAGTATTTTTAAAAGTTTTTAACCTTAAATTCTTATAAAAAATTTAATAAGAAGTAGTTATTTCTGTTTCGTCTTATGAATCCTTTGTTGAACCCGTTATTACTTGGTAAGATCGCTAAAAGTTATTTTTTTGATATTAACAGAATATGGAACTATAATGAAGAAAAGATTAGAAAATATCAAGGTAAAGCATTACGTCAAATAGTAAAATATGCATATACTGTACCTCTTTATCATAAAAAGTATAAAAGTGTAGGTATGCATCCAAGTGATATAAGAAGTATAGATGATATCAATAAACTTCCTTTAATTACAAAAAAAGATTTGAGAGGAAAAACTGCTGATATGCTACTTCCATATGGATTAGATGAAAACAAGTTTTCTAAGGCAAGTACATCAGGCTCAACCGGTCAACCAGTCACAATCTATAGCGACCCTTATACAGTTTTTAAAACTTTTATTGGATTTAATAGAATGATAAAAGAACATAATGTTGACTGGAGAAAAAATAGGATGGCTATTATTGCAGATTTGTCACCTGATAGTGCCGAGGAGATATATTTTGAAAAAACAGTAGTACCCAGCCTTAAATTATTTTTTTCTTTGGATAACATAAAAGCATTTCATGTAGGTAAAAAACCAGACAAATTAATTAAAGAATTAGAAATTTTTAATCCTGAGTTTATTGGTGGATATCCAGGTGTATTAAATATTTTGGCAATTTTAAAACGACAGGGGAAGGGTAAAGGTTTAAATCCAAGTTCATTAGCAACATCTGGTGCAATCCTTGATGAATACACACGAAATTACATAGAAAAGACTTTTAATGCAAAGGTTTTTGATGTATATGGAGCCACTGAGTGTAGCCCCATTGCTTTTCAATGTAAAAATGGTAATTATCATATTCATTCGGATTTTGTATATATGGAATTCATGGATGCTAAAGAAAAGGAGGCTCTTTCCGGAGATGGCGGAAACATTGTTGTAACACGTTTATTTGGCCGAGGAACGCCAATTATAAGATATACTGGAATAAGTGATTTTGTTGTATTGGCAAAAGAAGATTGTAAATGTGGCATTAATACACCTACAATTGAACGTATAGAGGGTAGGCAAGTAGATTCTATTGTTTTGCCCGATGGGGGACTAATTCCACCATCCTCATTTACAGGTATTCCTCATAAGGTTATGCATCGTTTAAAGACAGATAAAATTCAACGCTTTCAGATTATTCAACAAAGTCTTAATGAAGTAGAAATTCTACTAGTAATCGATAAAGAACTAAAGGATAAAGGACCAAGTTTTAATAAGATTGCAGATGAAATAAAAAAAGAATTTGTTAAAAAGCTAGGTCATGGAATAAAAATTAAAATTAAAGAAGTTGATCAGATAACAATAATAAGACCAGGATCTGCTACGCCACCTCCTGTGGCAATTTCAAAAGTTAAACAACCGTAACATTCATTAAATGGATGTTCATATATAAAAAATGGGGTATAATGCAAGTTTTACTTATTGAACCAAGATTGGAACACGGTATTGTTACATACAAACAAAGGCATAGTCCCTTTTCAAGGATTTATGGTAATGCATCTCTTACATTACCTATGGTAGCTGCTGTAACACCTCCAAATCATAAAGTTAAAATTGTAAATGAAAATTATGAGAAAATAGATTTTTCAAAAAATTATGATGTTGTAGGTATTTCAGTGCTTACAATCAATGCTTTCAGATCTTATGAGTTGGCAGATTATTTTATGGAAAATGGCGTAAAAGTGGTATTAGGTGGTTATCATGTTTCTGCTTTACCAGATGAGGCTAAAGGCCATGCTGATGCAGTAGTGGTAGGAGAAGCTGAGTTGTTTTGGCCGCAAGTACTAAAAGATATTGAAAAAGGAAAATTAAAAAAAATCTATCAATCATCAGACAAACCAGTTCTTGATCAAATCCCTAGGCCAAGAAGAGATCTTTATATCAAGTTTTTCTCCGGGGCAGTTCAGGCAACAAGAGGCTGCCCTGTAGGATGTGAATTTTGTCCTACTACTAGATTATTAGGTAAAAAATTACGTAAAAGACCCGTGGAAGATGTTGTTGATGAAATACGTAATATACCAAATAAAGTGATTCTTTTTAGAGATGCAAGTTTAACAGTCGATCCATCGTATTCAAAATCATTGTTCAAGGCTATGAAAAAACTAGATAAAAAATGGATAGCAAATGCAAATTTGAATGTACTTGGGAGGGATAAAGAATTTCTTAAACTTGCTAGAGAGGCAGGATGCCTCCAAGTTTTTGTAGGATTTGAATCGATATCTAAGGAGACATTGAAAAATATTCATAAAATGTCGAATGTAAATATTGTAGACAAATATGCTAAATACGTCCATAATATACAGAAGCAAGGCATAGCTGTTTCTGGTGGGATGATTTTTGGATTTGACGAAGATACAGTTGATGTATTTGATGAAACTTATAAGGCAATGGAAGAATGGCAGGCCGATGCTATTGAGTTGAATATCCTAACACCATACCCTGGAACAGCAATCTATGAACGATTTGAAAATGAAGGAAGAATTTTAACAAAAGATTGGTCAAAATATAGCCAAGCACATGTTGTTTATAAACCTATGAAAATGACACCTGAAGAATTAAGTGAAGGTTTTAGATGGATAACTGGAAAACATTATTCTTGGATTGAGATTATTAGGAGATCGTTGCGTTATTTTGGATATGCGGGGACGTTGGAGAAATCTCCCTCTCTTCTTTCAATACCAACAATAAACCTAGCATTACGTAGTTATTATAAGAGAGAAGGAAAAAGAATCAAAAAGGAGTTAGCTGAATTATGACAAAAACATCTTCTCATAATTTTTTTATCGGACTTTTTGAAAAGTTGCTATATAAAAATGATCTCCTGTCAAAATTGTATATAGGCTTTTTTAAAAAAATGACTATAAAAGAATTCTCTACAGTTAGAATCCCTGAATATGCCAAGGTCTTGATTATAGGTTGTGGTTCTTTACCTCATACTGTGATTAATCTAGGTATAGGAAAAAAATGGAAATTGACAGGAATAGATATAGATAAAGATGCTGTAAATAAAGCAAAATCTCTTGTTAAAAAATATAAATTAAAAGGTGAAGTTAAAATACTTGAAGGAAATGGTTTAACTGTTGATTTGTCAGGCTATGATCTAATTGTTATTAGTTTTGATGTAAAACCTAAAGAAAAAATACTTGAAAGATTGCTAAAAGACATGGATGAAAAAACTTTTATTCTATATAGAACAACTCTGGAAAGTTTTAAGAAAATATATGGTAAAGATGTAATTACAAAAAATGCAACAATAGAAAAAACGTTTTACAGATCTGATTTTATAAAATCTCTTATTTTAACTAGGAGTAAAAAACAATGAATCCGTTTTTAAATCCAATTTTTTCTGCAAGAGTTATTATAAACTATATAACAGGAGTGAATAGAGCTTGGAGATTATCAACTGATAAAATTAAAGAATATCAAAGTAAAGCATTACGTAGAACCCTTAACTATGCTTACAAAGTTCCAGTATATAATAAAATTTACAAAAAAGCTGGTTTTCATCCAGATGACATTTCTGAAATAGATGATCTGCATAAAATTCCATTGATGACAAAAGAGGAGCTAATAAGGGGATTTCCAAATGACATAATACCCTATAATTATAACAAAAATAAGGCATATGTTGTAGGTACTTCTGGTTCTTCTGGACGGCCTGTTTCTATTTATAAAGATATGGATTATATAATGACTGAATCAATTAGTGCAACTAGAGTTCTAAAACCCATTAATATGAGTTGGAGGAAAACAAAAATCACAAATATAGGTGACTTCTCAGTCCCGACAACTACTGATGAAGAGATCGTAAAAAAGGCCCTTATGGGTAATCTTTCAAATTTTTTTTCTTTTAAAAACTATCAAAACCTTTACACTGGAGAAAAAATTCGAAGTTTATTAAAAAAAATAGAAAGATTTGAACCCGAGTTACTAATCGGCTATACTAGTGTTTTATTGGGACTTGCTAATTTGAAGCTTAAAGGATTAGGCAAGAAAGCAAATCCAAAATATATATTATCAAGTGGCGAGGTTCTTGATTCTTACTCAAGAAAATATATCGAAGAAGGATTTAATGCTCGAGTATTAAATCTTTATGCAACCACTGAAGGAGGAACTATCGCTTTTGAATGTTTAAAAGGTAATTTTCACATTAACAGCGACTTTGTTCATATAGAGACTCTTGATAAAAATGGAGAACCTGTAGATGAGAATAAATTTGGCAGTGTTGTTGTAACCCGGCTATATACCGGTGGCACTCCAATAATAAGATACACCGGACAGGATGATATCGCAGTCTTAGATACAGATTATTGTGATTGTGGTATGAATACACCAATTTTAAAAAGTCTTGAAGGTAGAAAAAAAGATGCTATTATTTTACCCGATGGCAGAGTTTTTCCCCCTGCAACAATACCGATGCCAATTTCTGATGCATCAAGTAAATTTAAAACATATCTGCTTAAAAGATTTCAATTTGTTCAAAAAAATATAGATAATATAGAAATCAGAATTGAGATAGATGATGAGCAAAGAAATAAAGGTGTAACGGTTGATAAATTTCTAAATGAAATTGAAGATAATTACAAAAAACTTTTAGGAGATAAAGTTAAAATCGAAATAAAAGAAGTAAAAAAGGTAGAAAAACCCGAAGGAGCGGAGTCTGCGCCATTAATTATTTCTAAACTTGATAGTAAGCACATTGAAAAGGCATTGCTTTAAAAACCAGATAGGAAGTCATCTAATCCTATTTTTTCAAATTTTTTTGTCGAATACACTTGTCCCCCATCTAATTTTACGTATCCCTCTTTTTCATAGTCTTCCAGAATTTTAAAAATTATTTTTCTTTCTTCCTCTAAATCTCTTTCAAATTGATTTAGATCTAGATGTCCCCTAACTTTGATGCTAGCTAGAATAATTATTAAAATAACAAGAACTACATTTTGTGCAAGAATTTTTTCTGCTATTATGTCATCAATTTTAGTATCTCTTGGGAATTCACCAATTTTTAAACCAAGTAGAATAAGACCATCAATTGCTAGTTTTCCAGCCCAGGATAATCTATAACCTTCCTCTTGTTTTTCTATAAAATTAATTTCCTGTAATGCTGTGAGAGAACGGTTAAGTGTAGCGGTAGGAAGCCCTGTTTTTTCCTGGATTGATTTCCATTTTAGATTTTTTTCTTCTTGTAATGATAAAAGGATTTTTATCACATTCTTACGCAATAGTTTTAGAATTTTGTAGATGACGCTAGTTTCTTCATCTTTCATTTTGTGATGATAGCAAATACTTAGTTAAATTATTTTCCTAAGTATTATTAAAAAAACCAAAAAGTATTTAAACCAGAAATTACAAATATACTAACATCCATTATATGAACGTCAATAAATTGAACGTTAATAATGTGGATGTCTTACACAAAGGAGTTTGGTTAAATGAATTCAAATAGAAATGTTGTTATAAATTGGTATGAGTCCCATTGGGAACCAGGTTTTGTAAGATGGTGGAAAGGATATGAAACACTTGGTTTGCATGATGGACTATATGAAAAAGGGACAAAAAATTTTGCTGAAGCTCTTCTAAATATGAATGATCTGGTAGGAAGACTTTTAGAGCTCGAGAATAAAAAAACTGTAAAGATATTAGATGCAGGATGTGGCGTTGGTGGCACATCAATTTATTTAGGTAATAAATTTAAAAATGCTCATTTTACAGGTATAACAATCAGTCCAAAGCAAATCGAATGGGCAACACAGTTTGCTAATGAAAGAAATTTTAATAACAATACTACCTTTTTACTTAAAAATTATATGGAAACAGGTTTTCCAAATGAATATTTTAATGGAGTTTTTGCTCTTGAATCAATGGATTATGCACCAAATAAAAGAGATTTTTTAAAAGAAATAAATCGAGTGCTAAAACCCGGTGGAAAATTAATAATTATTGATCCATTCATAATAAAAAAAATTAAGAACCCTATAATGGAAAAAATTTATAACCTATACTATGAAGGAAGAGGTGCCCCTATTTTTACTGTGTTTGATGATTTTAAATCATATCTGGAATTGGAAGGTTTTTATAATATAAAGGTTAGAGATCTATCAAAAAATATAATTCGTTCTGAGTGCAGATCATTCATTCTTAGTATCCCTTTTGTAGTCTCTGTTTTACTTAAAAGATTAACAAAAGGTAAAAAGTATGACTATAGTAAAGATATTGATTATTATCTTGCAGTTGGTTTTCTTAGTCCTTTCATGGGACTAAGTGGAACTGCGGCATATTATGCAGTTATCGCAACTAAAGAGTAATCAATAACATTTTTAAAGTTGATTTTATAATTGCATTACATTTAAAGCGAAATGTTTATATTATTTATAATATAATATATTTAGTATAGTATAAATTATTAAAGTGGAAACAAATGCGAAAAAAAAATATTAACATAGGGTTATTCTTGATTATATCTATATTGATATTATCGCCATTAACAACCGCTTCATATGAACAACTTTCATTGTGGGACAGAACAACCGCTTCATATGAACAACTTTCATGGTGGGACAGAGATTGGAACTTCCGACAAGAATTAATTATACCAATATCAACTGAGGATGAAATAGCTCATTTTCAACCTATTGATATGTATGTTTTCTTTGAAAATAGATGTTGGACAATAAACGAGGTTGATACCTCAATTCGAGTAATATGTTGGAAAAACAACAGATGGTTTGAATTAGAATCGCAAATCTATAATCTAGATTTTAGTGAAGAAAATAAATATATCAATGGATGTAATTTAATTTTTCTCATTCCCGAATTTGCAGATGGTACTGAAAAGTATTTTATCTATTATGATGATGAAAAGACCATTTCAACTGATTACCCTGATCATTTAACACTATTAGAGGCATCTTTCCATCATGAACCTATTCCAGGGCAAAAAGTTGAAACAAAATTTTATGCTATTAAAGAGGAAGAGTTTTATGTATATTATGTTGCTCAGGAAGGATTCCTAATTGGACAATGGATGGGTCAAGCCATAGTAAAATTAGAAAATAATACTACAGAAATAAAAAGCGAGGATGCAGGGCATGTTGCATCTTTTTCTTTTTCGTACTATCGTAGTAATAACCAAGATGACATAAGCTCGACTGGTCAGAAACTAGTATCAAAAGAAATAATTGAAGATGGTAATATCATGGTAAAATTCAAGATAACTAGTGAATCATTTCTCGGTGAAATAAGAACATCAAATATCTATACATATTATTTTTGTCCAAGTGAAGATAAACGTATAAGAATTCAGGTTAATCATAAAGCTTTACAGGAATCTTATGTTGGAAAAGATGTAGATTTTTGGGATGGATCTTATGCATCACTTTATTTATTTAAATGCAGAAGCAACTCAATAAAAGATTTGAATTTTGGCAGTTTGCTCCCCTATTTTCAGTTATATGGTAAAGATGATATTATTAAATCATATTATTTAAACCCTAATCCAAATTCGGGAGAACCTACATTATTTCTCCCTGCTAGCGATGAGTGTTATCTCGGAAAAAAAGCATGGGTTTCGTTTTATAATGATGAGGGTATAACACGTTCAATAATGCTTTCATCAAATGATGATATTTTGCAATCAGGTACTGATGAAAAAGATGGTGTTCAAGTTAGAGGCTTTGAGGTTGAATTTATTGATATGCCTGGGCTAGAAGCAGATATCAGCGCTGTTCACCTAATGCGAAATTCATATGAATCTGGTGTCTATGATCGTGTTATTCCGAGTGATTTTAATGTTAGATTTAACGCAGAGTATTTTACTTCAAATAAAGGCGGATGCGAGCTGGTTGATAAAGAAGCGGAGCTTTTTAATAAAAGTATAAATAACAATCACAATCAGTATATAACTGATGACGCATCCTTAGAAAGTGAAGAAAAACGATATAATTTAACCGTTTATACACATTTTGCTCCTTCATTTCCCATAGGATCTTTTCTATCATTAATTACTGGTAAAAATTTCTCATATTTATCTGCTGAATTATACGAAGATAATACTCCAATCGCTATAGGCGCTTCAAGTAGAATTAAATCAATACCTCGTGTATCACTCCATGCTGAGGATTTAAATTTTATAGAGATAATAGGTACTTATTTATCCTTAATTGACTTAAGAAATAGTACATTTCTTAAAAATATAAAGTTCGATAATCTACCTGAAGGCAGATATATTGTAAAAATATTTAGAGAGCATTCTCCGTTGATAAAAGAAAGAGAATTTATAGGTTTATGTACTGTTGATTTGAAAGGAGATACTTACACCCATATTATATGTAAAAGAGAAGGCTGTATCCAAGTCGATATAAAGGATCAGAACAAAAATAATTTAGCAAATACAAAAGTTTGTGTTTTTCTAGATGATTTCCTTATCGATGAAGACTTTACAGATGAAAATGGAGAATTAACTTTTAAACTACCATACATAAAATCTACAACCGAATATAAACTCAAAGTATTTTATGACAGTTTTAATGTTCATGAAGAAAATTTTAAATTGAAATATTTACGACTAAATAAACCAATAAAATTTTCTATTGAAATTCCACTATATGATATAAATTTTAGAATAGTGGATAGTTTTGGCCTTCCTCCAGATATAATTCTAATTCCAACACTTTCAAGTTCAGAAACAGAGGAACCTAAAATTATTAAAGCAACAGAAATAGCAGACAACATATTTACTTTTTCCAATCTATATCCTTCAAGTTATAAACTTAGAATCAACTATAAAACTTTTAAAGTAGAAAAAAATCTGGAAATACCATCAAGTAAAGACCTAATTGATATAGAATTTCCTGCAGAGTTCGATTTAAAGATACATGTTTTTGATTCATTTGGAATGGATATAAGCAATGCAAAAGTTAATGTTAACAGAAATATAATAAATTTGGAAGATAAAACAAATAGTCGAGGTTTGGCCAGGTTTTCTTTACCGCCAGGGGAGTATACTATTAAATCTTTTGAAAATGAGATAAAAATAATGGTTACTGGAGATGAAGAAATCAGTTTTGTGACAGAAAAATCACCTGATGTTTTCTTCTATTTAACAGTTGTATCGTTATTTTTAATAATAATTGCTTTAGCGATTTTTTTATGGAAGAAAATATCTCTATCAATATTTACTAAAATGCTTGTTATTGTTTTATTGATATTAGCGTTGGTTATGCCATGGTGGTATTTAAATGGAACAAATCACAAAGCCTCTGTTGAATATAATATTAACATTTATCCTTGGTCTCAAAAAATAGTGTCAAAAACAACATTTGAGGGAAATAAATACCTTGAACTCTCTACAGTACCAGATATTGTAAATCAATTTCTTATGGGTGTATTGCTACTTACAATTCTCTGTATTTTTTGTATTGCCGTTAGTATAATTTTTGATATCTTGAAAAAATATAAACTAGAAAAAATTATGGCATTTGGGACTATAATAATATTAGTTGTTGTGATATTATTGTTTGGTTATGGTATAGACCAATTATCAGCTGTTGGAATAGGGAGCATTTGCGGGAGTGATCAAATAAGTATTAATATTCCATATAGTGCAGAGTATATAGATATAAACGCATCATGGTGTTTCTCTATAGGATTTTATTTATGCCTAATCTCATTATTAGCTCTAATTATCCCACGAGTATTTATTAAAAAATTATATTGTAATAAGCAATGAGTCTGTTTATTGATCCAATGTTTTGATTTGTAAGATGTTGCTAATTTTTTAGAAAAATTGAAAAAGAGTTTAAAAACTGATAAAAGATTTTTTATTTTATTAATCTAGGAGAGAATAAATATGACAGAATATTGTGAAATTTGTGGAGAAGAATTAGATTACGATGAAGAAGAATATGGAATATGTAAAAAATGTAGAAAAGGTCAAGAAGAAGATGAAGAGTATATTGACCCAGGTGTTACTTAAGTAAAAATATTACTTTAAATCATATTTTGTTTCTTTTTGTGTAGAATTTATTCTCAATTTGTCTTCACGTGCAAGCCATCCTAATGCATTATATGCATCCTTTATTTTTAAATTTGAAATCTTGGCAATTGATGTTACGTTTATATCTCTATTTATATTAAGAGTATTCCAGATTTTACCTGCATCGCCACCAATTTTTTCTGTTAAATTTGTTTCACTTAATTCATACGTACGTCCTTTTTTTGATATTTTATTTTCTCTTGCAAGCCAGCCTATACCTGCATAGAAATCATTTTTATTTAATCTAATTTTTTTAACTATTTCGTCTTCGTTTAGAGCCCCATATTTATCTAGAGCTTTCCAAATCTTTCCAGCAGTTCGGCCAAAATTATCTATGTTATTTTTCATATATGCTCACCTCAGTCAATAATCTTGAATCAAACAACATATATATATCCCTATATTTAAGGAAATATGAAAAATTTAAATAGGTCATATTCGAAATCAAAATATTTAACTTAACAGGTATCGATAATATCTTTCAAACTTTTTTGTTCTTTTTTAATTTCTTGAATTTTACGATCAATACCTTTGATTTTTCTAAAAGATCTATAAATAAAATATACCCCTAAAAAGACTAAAACGACACAAATGATTAATAAAGGTATAATAAAATGTAATGAGTTTGAGATTTCATAATATCTAGATGTAGCAATTAAGATTGTGAATACTGACAAGGGTAATGTGAATATTGCTATACCTGTTCTCAAGACAGCTAAAGATGTTCTTTTTTCAGCTAACAATAAATTAACGGCTCTGTATATTTCAGAGATATCTTTCTTCATGTTTATCATCTATATAAACTTCTGGATTTCCTTCTTTGTAAACTTATAATAACTTTTATTTCTTTCAATGATTCCTATTTCTAAACTGTTAGCATCAATTTTTTTTCTGATAGACTTTTTAATAGAGTCTATGCCAAATTTTATCGCTTTTTCTTTTGTTAAATTTTCTTTATAATGTTTATCAAAATATTTTACGATAATATTATTTTTTTCACCTTCACAGATTGCTTTATATTCTAAAAATGCACCTGAGGGGTCTGTACCAAATAAATGTACGCCCTTTACATCAATACCTGCAATTAATAAAACTAAGCCGAAGGGTCGTATGCCATTAAATACTGTAAATAAATGTTTATATTTGCAAATCTCTTCAACCAAATCTTTTATAATTATTTGATCATCGTACCATATTCTATGAATTGCAGCAGTTTCTTGAGCATAGTTTAAAATGTGTCTTGCATCAGCAGATAAACCAACATATGCACAAATAATATTTTCATCAATTTTTGATATTTTATCTGTTGATATATTCTCAATTAAATTTGAATTAGTATTTTTATAAATAATAAACAATACTCCATCTTTAAATTTTAAACCTAGTGTAGTCGAACCCTTTTTTATTGTTTCCCTAGCATATTCAACTTGAAAAAGTCTTCCATCTGGAGAAAAAATTGTGCTATCAAAATCGTATTGAGAATTTGATGATTCCATTATACACTCCTATCGAGTACATTTAACTAATTTTTGAGTGAATGCAATATTATATCTATATAACTTACTCTCTTTACGATATTTTTAAATAGCACTTTTTGCTAATGATAATTAACTAGTGGCAAACATGCCTGAAGATGAAAACAAAAATAACAATTCTACTTCTCAAGAAAAAAATAATAATAATCTGAATAATGATTTTTCTGAAAGTTTCTCTCTTTTGGATGGCGCTAAGTCTCAGTTTCCACAGATAGCCCCAGAGTTAGAATTACAAAGAAAGATAGCTTCAGATAAAACTCTTTCATTAGAAGAAAGATTGGAAGCATTTGAGGATATCATTGATTCTGAGATTGGTGATACCAATTTAACTCGTGCTCGAAATATTGAAAGAGAATTTGGCATTCGGCAGATTTTTCTAAAATTTGAAGGAACAACTCCTACAGGTACTCAAAAAGATCGTATTGCTTTTGCTCAGGTTATGGATGCATTGAGACGAGGCTATGATACTGTTACAGTTGCTACTTGTGGTAATTATGGTGCTGCTGTTTCTCTAGCAGCATCTTTGGCTGGCATAAATTGTGAGATATATATCCCTGAGAATTATCATACAAGTAGAATTAAAGAAATTGAAGAAAACGGTGCAAAAATTATCCGTGTTCCTGGCGATTATGAAAATTCAGTAAATGTATCTAGAGAGATGGCTGATCAAAAAGAGTATTATGATGCAAATGCTGGTGGAGATAATACTATGATACAATTTCGTGCTTATGGCGAAATTGCATATGAGATTTATGATGAGTTGCGTGATGCTCCTGCTATATTAGCAATGCCTGTTTCAAATGGCACTACACTTGCAGGTATATACAAAGGTTTTGTAAGTCTTTATCGTAGAGGAAAAACATCTAAAATTCCTAGAATAGTTGCAGGTTCATCCTATGGAAAAAACCCTATTATACAAGCTTATCTAAAGAATCTTCCAGCATGCGAAGATTTACAACCAGAGAAAATACGTGAGACTGCTATAAATGAACCTTTGATAAATTGGCGATCTATTGATGGTGACTATGCACTTGAGGCAATAAGAATCTCGAGTGGGTGGGCATCTTATGCTAGTGATAAAAGTATGATGAGTTTTTCAAAATTACTTAGAGAAAAAGAAGGTCTCAGTGTTTTACCTGCATCAACTGCTGGCTTAATTGCACTTTTGGAAAGGCATAAAAAAGACACTCTGCCAAATGATAGATATGTTGTTGTTCTTACGGGTAGAAGATAATTTTTAGGAGACAATATAAACTATGAATCCCGGTAACGCTATTGTTTATGCAGATAAACTTTTTAATTGTGCAGATGGAAAAACAGCTCATGGTCTTGTTCGTTTTAGTAGACGTTTCAATGTTTCTTGCGTAGTTGACACAACATTATCTGAAGGAGATGCAGGTGAAATCCTTGATGGAATAAAAAGAAACATCCCTTTATACAACAACCTTGGAAAGGCTCTTAAATTAACAAACGCAGATACTTTTATTGTTGGTGCTGTATCTGAGGGAGGAGTACTTCCAAGTGGTTATGACAAAGCTATAAAATGGGCTCTTTCAAATGGTTTAAACGTTATTTCAGGTCTTCATGAGTTTATATCTGATAATCCGATTTTCTCTGAGCTTTCTGAAAAGAATAATTGTAAAATAACTGACGTTCGTAAAATTTTCAGAGATCATAAAAGATTTTACACTGGCGATATTAAAAAAGTTAAATCTAAACGCATAGCAATTATTGGTACAGATTCAGCTATTGGTAAGAGAACAATTGCTGTTATTTTAAATAAAGAGCTTAAAAATCATGGTTGGAAATCGGATATGATCTATACTGGTCAAACTGGATGGATGCAGGGTTGGCCTCATGGTGTTGTAATTGATGCAATGATTAACGACTTTGTTGCAGGTGGAATCGAAGGTGCAATAATAGATTCATGGAATGATGATAAACCAGATTTTATGTTAATTGAAGGTCAAGGGAGCCTAGTGCATCCTTTTTTTCCAGGTGGTTTTGAAATTCTTGCAGCTGCAAAAGTAGATGGATACATACTAGTTGACGCGCCTGGTAGAAAAAATCTTGATGGTTTTCCAGAATATTCAATGCCTGACCCAAAAAGGGTAGTGAAGATTGCAGAGCTTTTAACAGAAAAACCTTTATTAGGAATAGGTATAAATAGAGAAAATTTGGATAAAGAAAACTTAGTAAAAGTTAAAGATAATTTTTGGAAGATCTTTAAAGTACCTGTTATCGAACCTCTTTCTGATGGCGCCTCAGAAATAGCTGATTATCTGGAGAAATTAAATGAAAAATAGAATACCAGATATGATTTGTTTTTCATCTATCGACCTTTTAGAACCTAAAATAAATAAAAAAAGTGCTGAATTGGAAGTGATTTTAAACAAAATAGATAAAACAAAAAATAAGTTTATTTTAAGATTAAAATATGATGAGGATATAAACTATGATCATCTTCCGATACTAAGACTTGCCTTTTGCATGCCCTTATTGAATTATGGTTTATTTTCAAAAAAAATTAATCTTCATTTTGACGTTAGTAAAACAGATTTAAAACTGTTAAATGAACTTAATAGAGTTTTTAGTAGAGATATTTTTGTAAATAAAATTCTGCGAAGAAGAGCAGATTATATTCTCCCAGAATTCCTTCCTAAAGAAGAAGATATTAAACCTGAAGATGCTTTACCTAAAGCAAAAATAAAATCAGTAAAGATTTACAACGATACTTTTATTTCTAGAGATATAGATAAAAACAGTTGCGGTGTTTTATCCAGTGGTGGAAAAGAAAGTCTTCTTACTTATGGCTTATTAAAAGAGATTGGTTGCAACGTCTACCCTTTTTATATAAATGAAAGCGGCGGTCATTGGCGAACAGCACTTCCAGCATATAAATTTCATAAAAAAAATGAACCTAACACGCAAAAAGTTTGGACAAATGTTGATAGATTCTATGTTTTTATGCTTGATAATTTAAAATTTATTAGACCAGCTCATAGAGAAGTTTGGGCGGATACTTATCCAATTAGGCTTTGTATCTTTCCTTTTTATGTTTTTTCTCTTTTACCGGTATTTTCTGAGAAAAAAAA
>Ga0272441_10004223_pt1 | contig 26395 bp, 22 predicted proteins | sample SSMProp6N_FD_193582 | JGI IMG/M metagenome (GOLD analysis project Ga0272441, IMG submission 193582) | Marine sediment archaeal communities from Little Sippewissett salt marsh, Falmouth, MA, United States - SSM-Prop-6N | ecosystem: Environmental > Aquatic > Marine > Wetlands > Sediment ... | reverse complement strand
CCCGTTCGCTACGACCCAGGATGATTACCGATCTTTGACTCCCCAATACCTTGATCGTGAGGATTTTCAAAGTTCTGTGAACTGAGTCTCCCCCTATACCAGGGGTGTGGATGTTTTATCACTTACGGCTTTTCTACAGTCAAGCATCGATTTTTATTTTTGTCCCAACACGAACGGACAGATTTCATTTCCCGACCGTCTCCACGTCAACTTGAAATCCGCACCCGATTTTTCCAAGAAATTGTCGGATGACGCGAGTTGCATACTCGAAGATGCAGGTGATTATTACGAGATCGATCCCTATGGCAGACCTCCAATGAACAGGTGCTACACGAGGGGCGGCGGGAAGATGCGCAGGGCGGCGAACCACACCAGTTGGATGAGGAAGTACACCAGGGGGAGCCGTGTCTTCACCGAAAGTTTCAGATACACGAACAGCAGGGCGGCTGCCAGGGCGATAAGGAACCAGGCCAGGTAGTTTTGAAGAGGTATGCCCGCGGATTGCCAAGTCCAGTAGTCCAGGCGGATCGCCGTGGGCTCCAGCAGGTAGTCGAATCCGACAGCCAGGAGCGCGGTGGAGGCGGCGACAAGCAGGCGGTTGCGAAAGATCAAACTGGCAAGGCTCAGGGCGCCGAGAATGACCATCAGCCAGTTGAAGGCAATCACCAGGGGCACGGCGAACAGCTGGGGTCCCAAGGTCTGTCCATAGGTGTAGGGCCCGAAGATCTTGCCCGTGGCCGTGCCCAGGGCTTCGAGCACGAAGGTGATCACGTAGACCAGCAGCGCCCAGATCAAGACCCCCCGTCCGCGTTCCAGGATAACCGGGAAAAAAGCGATAAGCCCGCAGGCCAGCAATGTGTACGGGGTCATGCCCAGCATCAAGGGCAGCATTGCAGGCAGACTGTGCCCGATGAAACCCACCAGGAAAAACACTCCCAGCAATACCGCTACGATCAGCTCCCGCTTGGTCATCCGATTCCTCCTTCGTGACGCTGGATCAGATCCGAGGCGATCTTCCCCGACAGGACGGCCAGAGGCATACCCCCGCCCGGATGCACGCTGCCGCCGCAGAGGTACAGCCCCCGGTAGCGCCGGCTGCGGTTCGGATGCCTCAAGAATGCGGCCATCGAGGTGTTGGAAGAGATCCCGTAGAGGCTGCCCAGCCGGCTGCCCGTTTTGCTGCGGATATCAGGAGGGCTCATCACCTCCTCCGTGGCGATCGCTCCTTCCACCGAACGGCCCAGAGCCTGCTGCACCCGGGAGAGGACGCGCTGCCTGCTGGCCGCTACCTCCCCCGGCCACTCCTGTCCCGCTTCATACGGGGCGTTGATCAGCACGAACCAGTTCTCCCCCTGCTCCGGGGCGTCCCCCGGAGTGACCTTGGAGGTGATGTTTACGTAAACGGTCGGGTCGGCCGGGCACCTCCGCTCTACGAACAGGTCGCGGAACTCCTGCGGATAATCATCGGAGAAGAAGATGTTGTTTACCCCGAGCTCGGAATTGCTCTGCTTCATACCCCAGAAGAAAACCAGCCCGGAGGAGGAGGGCTCCAGCCGCTTGTAGCGCAGGGCCAGAGGCGCCTGGGGATCCCCGAGAAGATCCTCATAGGTGCGCAGCACGTCGGCATTCGACACTACGATGTGGTAATCCAGGTTTTCTCCGCCGACCCGGATACCGTTGACACGACGGCCCCGGTGAAGGATCCGTTCCACCCGGGTGTCGAGGATCAGTCTTACCCCCAGCTTGGCGGCCAGCTCTCCCAGGGCTGCGGGAATGGCGTAGATCCCCCCCTCCACGGCGAATCCTCCCAGGGCGTATTCCACGTAGGGGATGATATTCAACGTGGCCGGTACCTTGTAGGGGCTGGAGCCGTTGTAGGTGGCGGCGCGGTTGAACAGCTGGACCATCCGGGGGTCGCGGAAGAAGGAACGGTTGGCCGCATCCATGCTGCGCAGGGCATCGATCTTCCCCAAGTTGAGCAGGCTCTTAAGGGAAAAGAGCTTCAGGTATGAGGAGAGCTCGTGGAGACTGTTCCAGAGAAACAGCTCGGCCGTGTTCTCGTAGATGCTTCTACCGTAGGCCAGATAGCGTTCCAGGGCATGGGCGCTGTCCAGCGTCTTGGTTTCGATTTCCCCGCCGAAACGCTCCCGCTCGCTGTAGCTGAACAGACGCGTGCCGTCCGGAAAGAAATAGTTGCAGATCGGGGCTAGGGGGATGAACCGCAGATGATCGGCCAGCCGCTGTCCCACCTCATCGAACAGCTGTTCGAACACCGCGGTCATGGTCAGCAGGGAGGGGCCGGTATCGAAGCGATATCCCCCGATGCTCCTGGTACCGGCTTTGCCGCCCACGATCGGCTGCTGGTCGTACAGATCCACGGCATAACCGGCGTGGGCCAACCGGATCGCCGCGGAAAGACCGCCCAGCCCCGCGCCGATCACGGCCAGCTTTTTCTTACTCACCCCGTGCCTCCGGGCCGCGTCGCAGCAACCGAAATACCAGGAAGTTGAAGCCGAGCAGGGAGAAGCTGTAGAAGAAATCCTCCAGGGGAATCGTGTACACCCGGATCCCCCAATTTTCCAGATCGTTGTACACGACGATGGGGATGGCCGTGAGCAGCCCGTTGAAGATCAGGAAGGGCACGTAGGTCAGGACCACGGCCAGCCAGAAATGCCTGCTTCCCAGCAGTCCGGGACGAACCGCTGCGGTCAGGGCGAAGAACAGGGCCACCGAAAGCAGCACGGTAAGGGTGTACACCTGTGAGTGAAAGATCACCGCCAGAACCGCCAGGACCGCAGCGATAACGAACCAAATCCAGCGGGGTATCTTCACGCTCCGCTCCCTGAAGTAGGCTCGCACTACCTCGTAGATGAAGATGCAGCTGAACGGTACTACCAGGAAGAAGAGGATCTCCGCAGGGGGCAGGCCCAGGATCCTGAAGGACCCGGCGTAGCGCTCCACGAAGCCCCACACGTCGGCTGAGGTCTTGAGGATATCCCAGCCGATGTACACGGCCCCGACGATGCCCGCGGCGGCGAACACCGCGGGCCAGGAGCTGACGTAGTGCACCTTCCGGTCGAAGGACAGCACCAGGGGGACCGCGGCGATCCCGACGAGGATCCAGAGGTACAGGTTCATCTCGGTCCCATCCCCAGAGCATTGGCCAGCACCGCCGCCCAGATTCGCGCCTTGGAGGGTTTGACCTTGCGCTGGAACACAACCATGGGATTGCCCTCGATGGTTCGGGCCGTCCAGTTGTACATGTCCGAGGCGGTCTTGATGGGAATCAGGTAACGCCGGGGGATGTAGCGGAAGCCCTCCTCCGCCTCCCGTTGCCAGATGCGGTACCTGTCCAGGTGATTCCGGAGGAACTCGTTGAACTGGCCGGGATGACTCTGCACGTACTCCCGCTCCAGACTCTCCAAGGGCGTGCCTTCGAGAGGCAGGTAGCGCCTTCCCAGGCTGCGATCCTCATCGATATCCCGGATGAAGTTGATGTACTGCATGGAGCGCCCCAGCCTCTCGGCGTGGGGGAAGGACTCCGGCGCCAGATCCATCACCTTGGCCATGAACAGTCCGATCACCTCGGCGGAGCCGTAGATGTACTCCAGGGTTTCCTCCAGCCGGTTGTACTCCTTCTTGCTCAGATCCAGCTCCATCGAGTGCAGGAACGCCTCGGTCCAGGCCGGTTCGAAGCTCTTGCGCCTTTCAAGCTCCACGAAGGCGTCGATGATCGGATCTCCGACAGGCCCCTGCTTCTGGGCTCTCCGGTAGGCCTCCTTGAAGGCGTAGTAACCCTCCGGATTCTGAGGCACGCTGTCTACGAAGTCGTCCGCCACCCGCACGAAGCCATAGAGGGCGAACACATCCTCTCGTACCGCCCGCGGGAAGAACAGGCTGGAGTTGAAGTAGGTGCGGCTTCCCTGCTTGAAGGTCGTTCGATGGATCTGCTCCGGACTCACGAGGAACCTCCTGTAATCAGCCGGGCCGCCACCTGAGCGGCAATCAGCACCATGGGTACCCCGACTCCCGGGTGGGTGTACTGACCGGCGTAGTACAGATTCTCCACCCGCTTGCTGCGAAAGGCGGGACGGAAGAAAGCAGTTTGATTCAGGGTGTGGGCCAGCCCAAGGGCAGTTCCCCCGTAGGCGTTGTAGTCGCCGATGAAGTCCCGGTGGCTGAAGATACGGCGTACCACGATGGATGAGCGGAACCTCTCCCCGATCACCTTTTCCACGTGCTCGATCACCTGCTCGGCGTAACGCTCCCGGAAGCTCTCACCGTCGTCCAGCCCGGGGGCCACCGGAACCAGGACGAAGAGGTTCTCATGTCCTTTGGGCGCCATCTGAGGATCTGTTTTGGAGATGCAGCTGACATAGAAGCAGGGCTCCTGAGGCCAGGAGGGCGCCTTGAAGATCGTATCGAAATGTTCGTTCCAATCCTCGGCGAAGTAGAGATTATGATGAATCATGTTCTTCAGACTCTTGTTCAGGCCGAGGTAGAGGATGAACATCGATGGAGCGAATACCCTGCGTTTCCAGTAACTTGCGGGCAGGCTCCGGAACCTGTCCTCCAGCAGGTTGATTTCGCTGTGGGCATAATCCGCATTGACCACAACGATGTCGGTCTCCACCTCATCCCGGTCGGTTATCACCCGGGTCGCCCGGCCGGAACCGTCAACCTCGATCCGCTTCACCTCGGCGTTCAGCCGGATCTGCGCCCCCTGCTCTTGCGCCAGCTTGGCGATGCCCGCCGCTACCGCGGACAACCCGCCGATCGGGTAGTGCACTCCCAGGTTCAGATCCACGTGGCTCATGATCGAGTATAGGGCCGGGGCGGCCTGGGGGCTGGTGCCCAGAAAGACCATGGCGTATTCCAGGATCTGCCGAGCCCGGCGGTCGCTGAAGTAGCGGCGAACCGAGCGGTCCAGGCGGCCGAAAACGTTCAGGCGGGTTCCCTCGATCAGCATGCGGGCATTGAGAAAATCGAAGATCGAGCCGTAGTCCTTGTAGAGGAACTCCTTCATGGCCACCTCGTACTTGTACCGGGCCCGATCCAGATACTTCTCCAACCGCTTCGCCCCGCCGGCCTCGAAGCTCTCGAAAAGATCGAGCACCTGCTGCCTGTCCGAGGTGATGTCCACCCACTCCCGGGGCTGGAAAAAAACCCGGTAGTAGGGAGAGAGCTCCTCGAGCCGGTAGTACTGCTCCCGGCGACGTCCGAACAGGGCAAAGAAGCTCTCGAAAACCTCGGGCATCAGATACCAGGAGGGCCCCATGTCGAAGGTAAATCCCCCCTCCGCCCACAGGCGGGCTCTTCCGCCGACCGAGTCGTTGCTCTCCAACAACGTTACCTGGAAACCCGCCCGGGCCAGCAGAGCCGCCGAGGCCAATCCCCCGACTCCCGCTCCAATGACAACCGCTCTCCTGTTCACAGCGTCCCCCTTGTCTTGCCGGGCCACAAGTAGATCCCGACCGAACCTATTATAACAGCATTTTCCGCTGGAGAAAGTCTTTGCACTCTCCCTTCGAAATCTATAACACAATTTGAAATATGTACAGGATGATTCCGCAATATTTCTGGACCGTTTACACAAATTGTGTTAAATTGATCGTGACCTGGTACAATTTTCCGTATTCGGGTATTGTACTATATTGCGATTTCAGGCAGGTGAGGGATGATGGGCAATAGAAAGATTGGGATCAGCGACATCAATATTTACGTGCCTCGCTCCAAGCTGGAACTGGAGGTACTGATCAAGAAACGGTCCGAAGACAACCCCAGACTGGCGAGACACCTGGAGCGGGCACTGCGGGTTACCGGGCAGAAAACGATCCGCTTTACCGATGTCTGGGAGGACTCGGCCACCATGGCCGCCCAGTCGGCCTACGGGCTTCTCAAAGACAAGGATCCGGTAACCCTCGCGAATCTGAGGCACCTGGTGGTCGGCACGGAGAGCGGACTGGATCACAGCAAGCCGCTTTCCGCCTACGTACAGGGCATGGTGCAGCGCTCCGGACTGGAGATCCCCGAATCCCTCTCCAGCTTCCAGGTACAGCACGCCTGCGCCGGAGCCACCCTCTCCCTGCTCAGCGTTGGAGGGTTTCTGGGCATGAGCAACCGCTCCGCCGAATCCGGCCTGGTAATCGCCACGGATATCGCCCACTACGAGACCCAGACCACGGCGGAAGTGACCCAGGGCGCGGGTTCCGTGGCCCTGCTCCTCGAAAGTTCACCCCGGCTCCTCGAGCTGGATCTGTCCACGGTCGGGTTATGCTCCCGGGACGTGGATGATTTCTTCCGGCCCTTGGGATCGGCCACGGCCAAGGTCAAGGGCCGCTACTCGATGGAGCAGTACTGGGCCAATCTGGAGAAGGCTTTCCTGGATCACGCCCAGAGGATCGGAGAGTTGCCCTCCGAAGCCTTGGAAGCCACGGATTTCTTCGTTCTGCACACCCCCTTTCGCAACATGCCCGAATCCGCCATGAACGTGCTGCTCAAGCACCACCTGAATCTGGACGAGGAGCAGATCCGGGAGTTCCTGGAAAAACGGGGTTTCTACAGAGGTGTAGATCCCCTTGCCCGGGTCGGTAACATCTACTCCGGATCCATGTACTTCTTTCTCGCCTCCCTCCTGAACGACCGTTTCAAGGAGATGGGGGACAAGATCGTGGGCAAGCGGATGCTGCTGGCATCCTACGGCTCCGGCAATACCATGATCGTGTACTCCGCCAGGATTGCCGAAGGGGCGCCGGAGGTGATCCGGGGCTGGGAGCTCGATCGGATATTCCAGAGCGCCCAAGACGCCGATTTTGCCGCCTATCAACGCTGGGCTGAAGGAGCTCATGACCGGGAGGAGTATGAAAATCTGCTGAAAGATGTTGCGGTTCCCCCCGAATCGTTCTATCTTTCGGGTATACGGGAGGATGGCTACCGTGAGTACGCGTTCGCAGCAGACGTCCGGGATTGGATTTCGCAAAGAGAAGCATCTGTCGATATGCGCCGACGCGTCCCGGTTCTCCGTTGAGGGCGGTTCCACCGGCTTCGAGTCCATACACTTCATTCACGACGCATTGCCGGAGACAGGGGCCGAGCAGATCGATCTGCAAACAGAGTTCCTGGGGCATAGGGTATCGGCTCCGATCTTCATTTCCTGCATGACCGGTGGTTCGGACCGAGGTTTCTTCGCCAACCGTGAGTTGGCCCAAGCGGCCGAGGAAAAACGCTACGCCGTGGGCATGGGCTCGATCCGTATCCTCTTCGACCATCCCGAGCTGTTCGAGCACTTCCATCTGAAAGCCCTGGCCCCGGATGTTCCGGTTCTGGCGAACATCGGCGGCGCCCAGGTCAGAGACGAAGAACACGGCAGGCTGTTCGAGCTGGTGAAGAAGTTGGAGGTGGACAGCCTGGTGGTGCATCTGAATCCCGGACAGGAGCTGTTTCAGCCGGAGGGAGATCGGGATTTCCGGGGTATCAAGGACTCGATCGCCCGGCTGTGCGAAGGCGCCCCGGTGCCGATCATCGTCAAAGAAACGGGCTTCGGCATCCGGCCGGGACTGGTCTCCGAACTGCTGGATAGAGGGGTGCGCTACGTGGATGTGGCCGGTGCCGGTGGGACCAACTGGGTGACCGTAGAGGCCTATCGCCTGCCGGAGCAGCAGCGGACCGAACCACAGGAGTTCGCCGATTGGGGCATTCCCACGGCCCTGATCCTGGCCTGCTTGGACCGGCACCCGGGGCAGATCCTGGCCTCCGGAGGGGTGCGCTCCGGTTTGGATGTGGCCAAGTCCATCGCCATGGGCGCCCACGCAGCCGGCCTGGCTCTTCCCCTGATCCGGGAGGTGGTAGCCGGGGGCGCTGATGCGGTGGTCGGCTATCTGGACCGCCTGGAGAACACCCTGCGCTCCGTGATGATTCTCACAGGCTCCAACTCAGCTGCCGAGCTTCGGAGCGGCAAGTTCTGGCTGGATCCGGGTTTCGCCGCTACGGTGGCCGCATTCCAGGCCGCCGAACAGCGGCTCAATCCACGATAGAGTACTCACACTGCCCGGGTAGATACAACTGCTGCACCGAACCGTCCGGGCAGATGACCGTGCCCTGAAAATAACCCACCGTGCGGAAGATCACCGGACGTTTGAAGAACAGCGACACCAGAGATCGAAAAAACGGTGAAAGCTCCGCGAAGATGTCGGTGAGATGATACAGCTCCGTTACCACGAAGCACCCCTGCAGCAGGTAGCCGTTGCCCGAAGCCCTGAGCTGGAAGCGATGCGGGAAGGCCAGGGATGAGATCCCCTCGGCGCGCAGATCCCTAGTCTCCAGGGTGTACTCCTTGGTGGTGAACGCCCACTGCCCGTCCCGGGCGAGAATCAGGATGGGAATATCTGTCGAGCCGTAGCTGGGATGGATCGTGTACTGCAGTAGGCTGACAAACCAGCGCTGCCCCCCCTCCTGCTCAGCCGGGGTAAATCCCCGGAAGGCCAGGGTGGGAGAGCTCATCTTGGAGATCGAATAGGAATGCCGGCTGCGGTCGCCGTAGCACTGCCCGGAGGCGGAAATCCACCGGCCCCGGATCACCATAGAGCCGCTGGTGAGGGCCCAGGGGCAGTGTACCCCCAGGCGCATATACACCTTTCGATCGCGGCTCAGATACGCGTAGCCGTCCCCGGGCTGCCAGAGGGGCAGCAAGCTGCGCACCCGCAGGTCACAGGAGAAATCCTGCTGGTCGATGCGCACCCGGTAGCAGCCGTCCGCTCCTTCGAAGCTGCTCGAGCCGATCCGGATTGAGAAACGATCCTCCGCCACACTGACCTCCCGATCGGGGATTCGCTGCTCGCAGATGTAGGTGCTTCCATCCGGCTCTACGATCAGAACGGACATGCCCCAACCGCCCAGGAAGGCGTACTCCCAGCGGAAAACGTTGATGACGAACTGGATGCCGTTGTCCAGGCGGCCGAGAAAGTGAAAGGCCCGGCTGCCGAACAGCTTGGTAAAAGGATCGTTGAACAGCAGATCCGCCTCGGTCAAACGGATCTGCTCGGGATGGGCCCAGTTTTGGGGATGCTCGAAGATGCGAACATCCTCAGCCCCGGCAACGGGGGTCTGCATCACAGCGGCCAGGACCAACAGTACCAGGTGTTTCCGCAGCATTGTCCCTGCCCCCGCGCATTCGCTCGGGATCAACCGAGTTCGATCAGCTCGACCTCGAGATTATCCAGATCCACGGCGGCAACCGTAGCCCGCTCGGCCAGGTAACCGGCACAGCTTCCCGGATTGAGCAGGATGCGTTCGCCGCCCTCCACTCGTACCTGATGGGTGTGTCCGTAGATCACGAGATCGAAATCGCCGCTGCCGTGCAGGCTCTCCGCAACATCGGGATAGTGCATCACCGCGATCCTGCGCCCCTCCAGATCCAGGGTCATGGCTCCGTCGCGAAAGGTGCAGAAGCCCCTGCCCTTCTCCGTCAACAGTACCCGGTCGCCGTCGTTGTTGCCGAATACGGCGTACATTTGGGGACAGGTTGCACGAAGGCTCTCCAGCTGCCGGAACACGAAAGGAGAGCACAGGTCCCCTCCATGGATCAGCGCGCCTATCTTCCTCTCGGCAAAGACCGCTACGGCTCTACCGATGTTTTCCATATGGTCGTGAGAATCGGACATAACTCCAAGAATCATCTGTATCTTCCTCCTACCCTACTGTAGCGCAACTGCGGGGCGGGCTGCAAACACTCCGCTGCAGATACCCCGCTCCAGGCACCCCGCTGCGAATGCCCCGGTAGACGGCGGGGAAGGATATGATCTATAGTACGGTGATTTCCAAATAGCCTATGCTCATACAACAAAAACTGATCACCAGTGTGTTGGATTTCGTCCGCCGCCACTCCCTGCTTGTAATCGTGCTAAGCGTAATCATAACAACCGGATTCGCGGCGGCTCTGGTGAAGATCCGGGTGGATCCGGATCTGGAGAGTCTTTTGCCCGACCAGGGAGAGATCTCTGAAATCATGCGCAAACATGGCGGTGCCAGCCAGAACTACCTGGTATTCGCCGCCGAACGTCGCGGCCCCTTCACCCTGGAGGGACTGGCCGCCCTGGAGAGGGCAATCCGGCAGCTGGAGCGCCTGCCCGAGGTTGAAGCGGGCATTACCCCCTTCAACTTCCTCACCTTCACAAAAACGGGTACCCGTTTGGGCATCGAGCCGCTCTCCCCGCACGGGCGAGCACCCCGGAGTGAGGCGCAGCTGGATCAGTTCCGCAAAAATATCAGCCGGACTCCCCCAGCCGAGAACCTGGTGGTTTCGCCGGACCGCACGACCCTGGTTTGCCTGTTCCCGGTGAACAACACGGACAACTACACCGAGCTGATGGGGCGGATCGAAGAGATCCTGGAACCTCTGGATCCGTACTTCCGCACCTACACCACGGGCACGATCCCCTTCATGAAGACCACCGAAGCTTATCTGTCCCGGGATCTATCGCGCCTGCTGCTGCTGGCCATAGCGGTCATCCTGGTGATCTACTTTCTCGGTTTTCGGGCCAAACGGGCCGTGCTTCTGCCCCTGTTGACGGTTCTGATGGGCACGGTTTGGTGCTTCGGTTTCATGGCTCTCGTCGGTTTTCCCGTGTCCATGATCAGCGTGGTTATTCCTCCCCTGGTCCTGGCCTTGGGCAGCTCCTACAGCATTCACATCCTCAACCAGTACTTCCGCCAGGAAGACAGCCGGGAGAAGGACAACGGCTGGATCACCACTTCCATCGCCCACGTGAACAAGACGATCCTCCTGGCCGCGGCCACGACGATTCTCGGCCTACTGAGCCTGCTGGCGGTGAGCATGAGACAGACCCGGGAGTTCGCCCTGTCTACCGGTATCGGGATCGCCTCCTGCGCCCTTCTCTCCCTGTTCTTCTTCCCCGCCCTGCTGTACAGGCTGAAAGCTCCGAGGAGCTCCCAGAGAACCCGGGTGCTGGCGGGTCCCCTGACCCGGGGAGTCGCCAGAATCGGAGCAGCCGCCCTGAGGGGCCGCTATCTCATCCTGGCCCTTTTCTTGATTCTCGCCCTGTTGTCTGTTTTTGCCGTGCGAAGAATCCGGTACAATACAGCTGCGATGAGCTACTTTCCGGAAAACGCCCAGGTCGTCCGGGATATGAGGTTTTTCACGGAGAAGATCGGCGGTTTCGAGGAAATCTCGATCAGCCTTACCGCCCCGGATAAGAGGGACAACTACTTTCTCGAACCCGAAGTGCTTGGCCAAGTCGCCCGTTTCGAGGATGCTCTGGCCGAGCTTCCCGATATCAGTTATATCACCTCCTTTGTCCAGTATCTCAAACATCTCAATCACATCATGTACGGCGGAGAGGGCATTCCCAGTACCCGCGCCCCGGCCCTGCTGCTGTCCCGCTACCTCAAGATACTGGCATCAGAGCAGCAGAGCATGCTCGGATTTATGGCCAGTGAGGATTTCTCCAGCATCACCATCACCATGAGGATCTACGACAGCAGTGAGGGGGCGTTCATCGATGAAATCGGACTGCGGGACTTGCTGAAGCGTATTGACCGGATTCAGGAGAGGGAAATCCCGCCGGAAATCCAAGTCGATCGCTGGGGGCCGATCCTCCGCTACCTGTCTCTCTCCAACGTTCTGCAGAGGGATTCGGTTGTATCCATGCTCATCGCCGCTGCGGCGATACTCGTTATTACGGCGGTGGCCTTCCGCTCGATCCCCTTCGGGCTGTACGCCCTGGTGCCTCTGGCAACCGGTGTCATGCTCAATCTCCTCTTTATGGTCGTGATGAAGATCCCCCTGGACATGATCACGATCATGGTATCCAGCATAGCCATCGGCGTGGGTGTGGATGACGCCATTCACTTCCTCATCCAGTTCCGTGCCCAGAGGGCATCGAGCCGCGGAGATGTCAATACGGTCATCAGGAGCACCCTGGCCGTAACCGGGCGCCCCATCGTGCTCACCACCCTCTCGATCCTGGCGGGCCTGCTGATCTTGGGTTTCGCCACATTCAAACCGATCCGCTACTTCGGCCTGCTGGTGGCCTTTACCCTCACCGCCGCCTGTATCGGTACGATCGTTGTCCTTCCGGCCGTGATTTCCCTGAGCCAAAGGCGAGCCCCTGCCGGAGAAGCCGGACGATGAGAATCGGCATAACCGGCTCCGTCGGCTTTCTGGGCGCCAACCTCCTCAAGACTCTGTACCGGCACCGGTCGGCAGGGGACCAAATCGTCTGCTTCTTCTCCCGCCGGCGTACCAACCCCTTGACCCGGGAGCTGGATTTGACGTACCGGCATCTGGACATCACCTCCAGGGAGGAGGTGCTGGAAAAAACCCGAAACCTGGACCTGCTGTTTCACATGGCCGGGGCTGTGGACTATTCGCGAAAGAACGCCCGCCGTACCTGGGATGTGAATGTCCTGGGCACTAAAAATATCTTCGAGGGGGTAATGCAGAATCAAATCCGGCGGCTGGTCTACGCCTCTTCAATCAACGTCCTGGGACCTGTCGGCCGCGATTGCGCTCCGGGCGCGGAGAGCAATCGGATCTACGGCACTCCGGGCAATCCGATCTCCTTTGGCGATCGGGCCGCCGCACTGGCCGCGGTGGAGGCATCGATCAAGGGAGACTACCGCTTCTTGCGCAGATCCACGGTGGTCTACTTCGATTCAAAACTGGCGGCTTACGAACTGGCCCGGGAGTATCACCGGAACTTCGACCTTCCCGTGATTCCGGTCCTGCCGGGAACCGCGGTGGGAGCGGGGGACATCGGCCTTTCGATTACCAGGCTGGTTGTGGGAACCTTCCGGGGTAAACTGAGACTCACCCTGCCCGGAGGCACCTCCTTCGTGTCTGCCGTGGATGCGGCAGAGGGGATTCGTTTGGCCTCTGTGCACGGACGGCCCGGTGAAACCTACATCATAACCGGCGGCCCGCAGGACAACCTCAGCTACGGGGATTTCATGAAGCTCGTAGCCGAAGTTGCCCGCCGCCACTACAATCAACGCGTTCCAAACAGGTTCTTCGCGCTTCCCGCCTCTCTTTGCTCCCCGCTGGCCACCATCTTCAGGTTCCTGCCCGTTGAAGGGCCCCTGAGCGAAGCGCTGATCCGGTCGGGTGCGGTAACCCACCGGTTCAGCAGCAACAGAGCCGCGGATGAGCTCGGCTACCGTCCCCGGATCTCGCTCGAAGAGGCAATACGGTCCTGCCTCGATTTCTACTTTCAACACATTCAAGGAAATTCTTAGATGAGCAATAACCTCTACTTCAAGCTCCTGAAACTATACTCCGACATATGGGCCCGGGCACACTGCCGGGTCGTCCTGCGGGACGAACATCACCTGGAGAACAACCAGGAACGCCGGCGGATCTACATCGTCAGCCATCCCACCACCTACGATCTGCCCATGTTGACGCACATCGCCAGGAACAGTTTCTACGTCGTGGTCTACAAAGATCCGTTCAAGCACCCGATCACCGGCTGGTTGTTCCGCAACATCGGCTTTCCCAAGCTGGATACCGACAATGGCGATCAGATGATCGCAGAATCCTGCAGCCTGATCCGCGCCAACCATCCGCTGGTCTATTCCCTCAAAGGCTACGGGGTCGATTTCGGCCAGGATGTCAAACCCAGAACAGGGGGCATCCGCATAGCCCATGGCGCCCAGGCGGACATCTATCCGATTCATCTGATGATCGAGCCGAACAAGATGATCTTCAAGTACTTCAAGAAGGGCAGGGACGAGGTGTACCCCTACACGGTTTTCAAGGATACCCTCTACTTCGCAACCTTCTGCAAACCCCTGCGCTACCCGGACTATGCCCGGGAGAACATGGGATACGAGGATTTCCGCAAGATTGCCTACGAAATCGAGGCGCAGTTCAAGACGACCCAAAAGCGGCTGGAACAGGAGCTGGTCCGCAATCCGGAGCTGCACCAAAACGGCAAGAGGAAGCGGGGCGGCTCGGCCCGGCAGTTGTACTTCTGAAGCAACAAGCTGCAAAAACTCGACGGATCCGGAGGATCAACGGCCGGGGTGCTTGCGATAGTTCCTCAGGTAGATGAATGTGTCATTGACAACACCGATCATGGCGTGGATCAAGACCGTGTAGAGGAGCGAGCGGGTCACAAGGGCAATCGCGCTGAAAAGCACCCCACCGAGAACAGCCCCCCCGATCTCCGACTTGGGATGACCGATGTGGTGCAGTGTGGACAGGGCGGTTGTGACGGCCATGGCCGGGATATACCCCAAGCCGGCCAGCAGGGGAACGAACAACAGCCCCCGATAGAGGAACTCCCAAGCCGTGTAGTACAGCAGCAGATAACCGAGCTCGTACAACAGGAAAGAGCGGTCCCGGAGGCAGGCCTGCTTGGAAAACGGATACCAGGCGACCAATTCCGGGGTTTTGGATCCAATGTGGCCGATCAGCAGGCTGATGGGAACAAAGACCAGCACCAGGATAAGACCGATCCTGTAGTTGCCCGGGGACACGCCCAGATCGGCCAACACCCGCAGCGGATCGGTCTCCAGGAGAACAATCAGCAGGATAGGCACGGCAGCCAGCAGGGCAAAAAAACTGCTGAAGTACAGCCACGTACCTCTTGCCTCTCCGTAGCGTTTTTTCAGAGCCGGATGACCGAAGAGAGTAATCATCCCGGTCAGGGCTACGGTGATATAGGGAAACAGAATCCGCATGGAGATCGGAAAAATCGAAGTGTGAAATATCGCTGTTCTAAAATCCATCAAGACCGCTGCTCCCTTTCCCTTTTGTACCAATCCACGATGGCCTGGAACTGCCTCTTGTACCCGTCATCCGGCCGGTAGTCAAGGTCCCTGTAGGTTTCCCCCAAGTCGTAGGTTGTCTGGGCGGTGATGCGGCGGATCCTGTAGTAGTTGATCGAAGGTTTGAACCCGGGAATGAGGCGCTTGAGCAACTCCATGATCACGGCCACTGCCATGCAGATCCACACCGGAACGTACAGACGCTGCGGCTTTCCCACCCCGGCCTGCAGGTGTGCAAAAAACTCGCCCCAGGTCGGACAGATCCCATTGGTGACGGTGTAGGCCCGGCCGATGACGGCCGGCTTGTCGACCGCGGCCAGGGCAGCTTTACAGAGATTGCCGGGATAGCAAAAACCGAATCTCTTGTCTCCCCTGCCCACGATCAGCGGTACATCTCGTTCCGCCGCCTGCAGCATCAACTCGCAGGATGTCCTGTCTCTCGGTCCATACACATCCCCGGGCCGAAGAATGACGACCGGAAATCCCGCCTCCCGGTGCCGTGCCAGCAGATAGGCTTCCGCCAGCTTCTTCGCGCGGTTGTACGGTACGTAATCCGCCGGTCGGCCGGGGTTCGCCTCGGAGATATCGTCCGCACAGTAGCCGATGGTCAGGGCCGTGGAGATATAGACGAACCTGAGGAGACCCGGACAAGTCTTTCGCGCCCACTCCACCAGGTCGACGGTGATATCGTAGATCTGGGCCTTGCACGCCCGGCGGGAGGCGTTGTCCGAAACCAGAGCCGCGGCGTGAACGATCACCTCCAGGTCCTCGGGCATCCTGATCTCCCCGATCTGCCGCAGGTCACCGTAGATCAACGTGATCTTGGAATCATCGAGAAATCGCAGATCCGAGGTCCTGCGCACGAGTCCGTACACCCGGTACCCTGCATCCGAAAAGGCGTCGCACAGATGCGAGCCTATGAACCCGTTGGCTCCGGTTATCAACGCGGATCCCGGCATATCAGTCTTTGCCCCCGTATCTGTCGTAGTCGTAAATCTTGCCGGCCAACCTGAGCAGAAAGTTTCTCGGCAGGATGTTGATGGCCAGGTAGATCAGCCTGTTGATGAAACCGGGGATGATGAGCCTTTTTCCCCGCTTCAAGCCTCTGATCACCTGCCCGGCGGCCTGCTCCGCGCTGAGATACGAGTAGCGGTGAGCGTGCATGTGGCGGATCAGGCCCGCTTCGGCGATCATATCCGTTACGATTCCCGAGGGGGCCACAGTGGAGATCAGGACCGGTCCCCCTCGGTTTTCCACCATGAGAGATTCGCTGAAGCTCTGGGCGGCGCCCTTGGCCGCGGCATAGATCGTTTGATAGGGGATAGGCACGAAAGAGCCCAGGCTGGTTATGTTGCAGATGAATCCCTCTCCCCTCTGCTTGAATCTGGACAAGAACAGGAGGCTCAGTTCCACGACCCGGCGGAAATCCAGGTCGATGATCGAGCGATACAGAGCGAGCCGGTCCGCCGCTGTGGGCCCGTAGCAGGTCAGGCCGGCGTTGTTCACCAGGCCGAAAATTTCCGCCTTCTCCAGCTCATCGAAAAGACTCTGGGCGCAGTGTTCGGCCAGCAGGTCCTTTATCACGATCCTGACAGCCGCGGAGCTCCGTGTGACGATCTGCTCGGCCAGCTGCTGCAAACCCTGCTCGTCCCGATCCACCAGGATCAGATCGGATCCTTCCTCAACGGCAAAGCCCAGGGCCAGCTGCCGCCCCAATCCTCTTGCCGCCCCGGTGATCAGCACGGTGCGGCCGCTCAGGTTCATCCTGCTCATTTCTGGCCGTACTGCTCCTCAAAATAACGGCAGCCGTCGGCGATTGTGCTTTCAAAGGGCAGATACTCGTGGCCGAAGGCCTCCCGGCTCTTTCCGTTCGCATAGTAGCCGAACCAGCCGCTCAAGCGCCCGTAGGCACGGGTCAGCAGGGGCCTTCGCCTCGTGATCCAGCTGACCATCTCCAAAACGGCGCCCGCCGCGGTGAGGAGAAATGCGGGCACTCGAAACGGAAAGACCTTTCTGTGGAAGTAGCCGCCTATGGCCTTGACAACCTTCTTGTACGGCACGTTGGCACCCACCACCAGATACCTCTCCCCCACCCTGCCCATGGTGAGCGCCTTGATGACGATTTCAACCAGGTCCCGCACGTCCGTGATCGCCAAGCCCCCGCCGAAACAGCCGAACAGGGTTTTGTTGTAGATGCGATCGTACAACTGGTTGTGGGGCGTTGAGGGTATCGGATCCCCTGGACCCATTATAGAGGCCGGATTGAGGACGATCGCCTGCAGGTTACGATCCCGAACGGCCCGTTCCACTGCCTGCTGTCCGGCGTACTTGCTGGTCATGTAGGGGAAGCTTAGGGGCCAATTGAACTCGGTATCCTCATCCGCGAGGGTACCGTCCCGGTTTATTCCGATCGCTCCCACCGAAGACACGTGCACCAGTCTCTGCACCTCGTGGCGCAGGCAGGCATCCACGATGTTTTCCACTCCCAGGTGGTTGACCCGAAACAGCCGCTCCCGCTCCCGGCCCCAGTAGGAGATAAGGCCCGCCAAATGGATAACGTGGCTGTGCCCGGCCACGGCTCGGTCCACCGCCTCGGCCTCTGTAATGTCTCCGTAGATGATCTGGAGGTCTCGAATCCCCTTGCTGCGGATTCGTGCCTCCCCGGGATCATCGGGCAGCATGAAAACCGATATCTGCGCCTCGAGAGGATTGCGGGTTAGTAGATCCAGCAGCACATTGCCGGCGAAACCGCTGGCACCGGTGATCAACAGCTTCATCTAATCGGCGTGAGTATATACCAAAGATCGGAGTTGCAAAACAGACTTTCCGCTCCCATACTTAGAACACGGTCTTGCTCACAAGATCAACAACCAGCCGATCGGCATTGTCGATCAGCTCATTCATGGTTTTGTACACCTGGTAGGAGGCGGACAGGGTCTCTCCCCTCTCGATATCGATGAGTTTGATATTGAGGATGAAGCGATCCGCCAAAGCTCCGAGACTGCCGGTGATGATCCTGTCCGCGGCCAACTGTCTGCCGATCTCGATCTGGGTTCCTTCATCGGCCATATCCGAGTAGCTGAACTCCAGCTCCTCGAGCATCTTGTCCCGTTGGCCCCGCTCTAATATGCGAAAGGCCCCCGTGTTGGCCATGGCGCTTCCGATCAGATCGACGATGATCACCGCCTCCTGCTGCGGAATACCGCTCAACGCCAGGTTCAAAACCGCCACCAGGGGAATTTCTTTCCGATCCGCCGCCACCGCAGGGGCGATCTGCTGCTTGAACTGCTCCTCGGTCACCACTTCCGGGTAGATCGAAACGACATAGCGGATCTGGCCCGCTTCCACCTTCCTGATGATCGCAGGTTTCACCGGGTCTCCCATATCGTCGAAACGAAAACGACCGATCAGGGTCTCGGTATCCGTGCCAGCCAGGGCATCACGGATCTCGGCGGGATCCAGACTGCCCGCCTGGCGAAATGCCTCCACCAGAATCACGGCCGACTCGTAGGCCAGGGCGGGGATGCTGTCCCGCAGATCTCCAAATCGCTCCTGGTAGGCGGCCACGAATCTCCGGCTCTGCTCTTCATAGGTCTGAGGGGAGTAGTGATCCACGAAGTAGCTTCCTTCAAATGCACTACGACCGGGATCCATGGACAGCCACATGAACGATCCCAGGGGTATGGCTTCGACTCCTCGGTCCCGGAGCCGGGGAAGAAGCTCCTCGACACGATCCAGCTGCGCGGGAACGTACAACACATCCGGTTGGAACTCCGCAATCTCCGCAGTGTTTGTATTCCAATGGCCCGGGTCCGGATCCAAGATCTGAACCTGGGTGCGACCGCCTCCCAAACTCCTGTACTGCTGTTCGAAAACAGCGGAAATATCCTGTCCCAGAGGATCGTCGGCAAAGGCGATGATCGTGGCCCGACGGCTGTTCAAACTCTCCAAGGCAAACTTGGCGATGATGAAGGCCTGGTAGTCCTCGGTGATGGCGGTGCGGAACACGTGGTCCCCAACCTCGGTCACTCCCTGCAAGGTAGCGGCAATGCAGATCATGGAAATCCCGCTGCTCTGGCAAACCTGCCCGGCGGCGATGGAATTTCCGCTGGTAAGAGGACCCAGGATCGCCTGGACTCGATCCCGCTCGATCAGTTTCTTCGCCATTCTTGCGGCATTATCAGGATCCGCTCCGGTATCTTCAATCCAGTAGTTAATCGGCTTTCCATTCAGCCCGCCGCTCCGATTGACCTCATCGAAGTACAGCTCGATGGCGTTCAGAGCCGGCTCTCCGTATCCGGCGAACGGTCCGGACAGCGGCAGCAACACCCCGATACGAATCTCTTCGGTCTCCTCCACCGCGGTCGGGCTCGGGGTCGTGCAGCCGGCAAACAACACGCCCAGGAGTATTAGGGCAATACCTGGAAGAAAAATCCTCTTCTTTCTCATGAATGCTACCTCACTTCCTTTACCTATTGGGAAAGTATAACCGAAAATCCACGTCTGAAAAACGCCTTGCTCCGCGGCTCGGAGCTGGAAAGCGGATCACACCTCGATTCCCAGGGTTTTGCGGATCAGGAAACCGATGGCAAAGGTCAGGGCGGCTACACCCAGACTCAAGCCGGCCATCTCGAGGAAACGGCGTTTGAACGAGTAGTCTTTGGCGACAGAGATGTAATAGTTGAAAAAGAAGATAATCAGCATGGCGATACCCAGCGTGAAGGCAAGGCAGATGAAGTAGTTGGCGATCAGCATATAGGGAAGAATCAGAAGAATTACCGTTACGATGTAGGCCACCCCGGTGTAGATCGAGGATTTGATGGCTCTCTCTGCTTTGCCCTCGGACTTGGTGGAGAGATACTCGGAGGCGGCCATGGAGAAGGAAGCGGCGATTCCGGTGATCAAGCCGGCCAGGGCGATCAGCCGGGTGTTCTGCAGGGCGAAGGTAAATCCGGCCAGCGCCCCGGTCAGCTCCACCAGGGCGTCGTTTAGCCCCAGCACCACCGAGCCGACGTAGTTGAGGCGTTCCTCCTCGATCATGCCGATAAGCTCCTGCTCGTGGGCGTGCTCATCCTCCACGATCTGCTTCGCTTCGGGGATTTCCGCGGTAATCCGGGTGTAGTTGACCTGGGCCTGCTCCTCCCCCCGCTCCATGAGCTTGATGCCGAAGGTCAGGCCGAGGATCCTGGAGACCCAGTAGTAGAAAAATACTCTCCACCGCTTCGGTGAAGCTTCCCGCCGGGTGTACTTCATCCAAAAATCGTGGTGGCGGCGCTCATCAGCGGCGATCCGTGATAGAACCGCCGCGTTCTGTTCATCCGGCATCACCCGGGCCAACTTCGAGTAGATGTGGTACTCGGTGATCTCGCTCTGCTGGGCTGCGTACAATTGTTCGATTAAATGCGGATCCATCGGTTTCCTATTCTTCGCTTCGCTTTTATACTCTATTTAGAGGGCACTTTGAAGGGCGAGCTGGAAGGGCTGCCGGCTCAACTCCACGTCCCGTGAATCCAGCCTGCAGCTTTGTGTTCACGACTCGCTCAACTCTGCCGGTTGTTCTGCCGTGTGCTTGAGTTCGTAGAAACCGTGCTACTATGCGTACTCCGGGGTGGCAAATCCTTCTGTGGCTGCAATGAAACCGGTGGGCAAACCACTATGATCACTCTGTGCTTCACAGCATCCATCCCCTGAGCACGACTATTGCACAGCTTCGGCTCCACGTGTGCAAACAATTGTTGGGCGCCCTATTGGACCTGAAACTTGTTCGGGCAGCAACTGCTACTCTTCCTCCCGCACTCCTGAGTTGGGTTATGCCACCTCACTACATCCGTGCGGGTGTCTCAATCCCAGCTGGCGCCCCCGTCGGCGGAGCGGGCGAACTTGAGTTTGGTGTTGCCCTTGTCGTAATAGCTGATGTAGACATTTCTTCCGCTTGTGCCGTTGACGGCGATCGACGTGTAATAGCCCACATTGGCATTGGTGGTGTCGATCGCCTTCGCGCTCCAGCTCGTGCCGCCGCTGGTGGACTGGGCGAACTTCAGGGCGCCGTCGACCGCACCATTGGCGCAGTAGCTGACGAACAGATTGCTCCCGTCCACTGCCAGGGAGGTAAATCCCACGTTGCCGTCGGGTGACCAAAACAATACCGCCCCTGAATCTACTGTATAAGAACTCCAGTTGGCGCCGTTGTTGGTGGATTTTTCCAGGACAATCTCACCTCCGCACGCCGAGAAGTTGGTAATGGCAAAATGGCTGATGTAGACCGTGTTGGAACCGACTGCCTCGATCGAGGTGCAGTAGCCGTCGCCCACGCCGGAGCTGCCGCTGACGTTCAGCGCCACGTAAGGGGTGCCGCCTATGATCCTCCGAATATACAACTCGTTGGAATCGGAACCCCCACCTGTATTGTATTGATATCCGGCAAAGCAGTTTCCCCCGTATTCTGCGATTGATGTGTATTTCCCGCCGTCTGCAGTCGGGGAAGAGCTCCAGCTACCCGCACTGTCATCGTAGATGGCGATATTCAATTCGTCGTTGGTGGCGTCGTAGTAGCTGATGTAGATATCCCCTCCGTCGGTGACGTCGACCGAGGTGTATTGCCCCACGTCTCCGCCGGAGTCCACGGTTTCGAAGGTGAAGCTCTCTCCGGCGTTGCCGGATCGTGCCAGCCTCAAATTTCCGTTGGCACTATCGTAGTAGCTGATGTACAGATCCTCCTCGTCCACGTAGAGCGAGCAGTGACTGCCCACATCGCCCGAACTGGCTACGGTCTTTGTACTCCAGTCGTACCCGCCGTTGCGGGATACGGCCAGCTTCAAGTCTTGATCGTCCGCATCGAAATACGCTATGTAGACATTGGCTTCATGCACGCCGATGGAGCTGTATTGTCCCACGTCGTTTCCCGAATCCAGTGTCTTCTTACCCTGATACTTGCCCGCTGCAGCTGAAAGCGTGAAGTCATAGTTTGATTCGTCCGGATCGTCGTTGGCGATCGTCACCTCGACGCTCGGATTCCCCGACACGTCCCCGGGATCAAGCTCGACTGTGAACTCCGCCGAGCCACCCGGTCCTATTGCCGCGGTCGGTTGGGAGATCACGGTGTAGAGGCTGCCGCCGCTCAACGCCACTTCCGGGCTGTCGGTGAGATTCAACGTCACCGCTCCGGTGTTTTCAATGGTGAACTCGAACTCCACCGGCCATTCCTGATCCACGCTGCCGAGACTCTGGGAAGCACCATCGGTGATATCCACGGCACCCCACTTGACATTGATTTCAGGCTGCTCCCCGGACAGGCGGGCTTCGTACTCGTCGATCAACTGATCCACGGTCTCCAGCAATGGATTGCTGCAACCACTGAGCAGCACTATAAAGGCGAAAACCAGAAGAACCGATCTACGTTTCAATTTCTCTACTCCTGTTCCCATACCACCACCTCCATACGGGCAGCTACATCCGCCGCTCTCTGCCCCGAAGCATCACTTGAGCCGAGGTATGCAAAACGCTCGGCCAGTTGGCGGTTGTTGCGAATCAGCTCGGCATAGGCGCGCTTCGCTTCCCGGTACTGCTCCAGTTCGTAATGCGCCCGGGAGATACAAAGCAGGGCGGTAGAGCTCGTAGACGATTGTTCGTAGGCGCGCTTGTAGTAGGCCAGCGCCTGCTCCCAGTCGTTCTCCATGGAACGAAGATTTCCCAAATTGATCAAGGCCGGGGCGTATTCCCGCATCGAGAGCGCCTTGCTGAACTGCTCCTCTGCCTCTTCGACCTTGCCGTACTTGGCGTACAGAATTCCCAGCCGATTGTGTCCGGCTGGATCACCGCCAGTACGCTCGATCCGGTCCTCCAATTCGACAACTCTGGGAAAGATCTCCCTGTCGATGAAGCGCATCACTTCTTCAAGGTAGCTGCTTACAACCGTCTCATCCCGGGGCAGCATCACATCCCCGCTGCCACCGGGAAGACCCACCGGCTCATACAACGTCCAGGCATCCCGGATCGGATACAGGTGGGCTTTCTCCTCCCCGCTGTACTGCCGCCAGGTGGCCGCGCCGAGCTCCCAAGCCTTCACGAAACCTCCCTTCCTCTCGGTAACCTCAACCGGTAACCACACGGAATCCTCGAAGAAGATGAGATCGTCGATTTCCAGAAACTCCTTTTTCGCTTCCTCGGGGGAAATATCCAGTGAAAATGCCATTAGGATATGTCCGGGAACCGTAATAAAGGCGGTTTCCACGGCAATCGACTCCAGCAGCGCGCAATACAGGATCGACAGATCGTCGCAGTCTCCGGCCCGGTAGTTCAAAGTCTGGCGTGGGAACTGCAGGAAATCGATCCGGGTTGAATTCTCAGCGAACTCCGCATGCGGCGTGCTTGGGTCCACCACATAGTTCAAGCCGTACGTTCTCATGGCCTGAAAGATGCCGATGGCCTGAAGCAGGCGTCCGTTGATAGCCGCAGAAGCTTTGTCCCGAATCAGCGACGAAACATTCTTGGAAAAGCTGAGTACCGCCGGATCCCTGGCCGTGACAAAGGCTGCGGCTCTGCGATCGTCATCCCAGGTCATGGCGTTGCGGTTGTGCAACCGGACGGTATCAGAGCGGCTGTCCTGGTACCACTCGTCCCCCATCCTGTAGAGAAGATTGATTTCCCAGCCGGCTTTGGTGCCCTCAGTAATCTCCAGCACATCGTTGTTGAACAGGGCGTACAGGTCCACCTGTCTGCTCTCCGATCCGGACAACTCGGTCGCGTTCAGACATTCCTTGGGACCGTCCATGTATTCCTTGATGAAGAGGGAAACCGACAAATCGGAGATAATTTCGCTTTCCTGGTTGGTGATTTCCAGCCTCCCGATCGGGTGGTCGTCGTAGTACTTGTGGAATACGGGAAACACAGGCTCAAACTCCACCTCGTTGATTCGGATTCCCCGTCCCGGTTCCGGGAAGCGGGCCTGCATCAACAGTTCCGGACGCGTGGGAGCGCTGCTCTGGATCTTCAGGCGGCGACGCCCCAGCCCCTGGAGGTAGAAGGAGCTGCCAACCCTGAACTCGACTCCCTGCATCAAACCCAGGTAGTTCTTGTACGAAGCTCCGAGGTTGAGGCTCAGAAGCGGTGAAAGCAGCAGATCGAAATCAACGCCGGCATGCAGCAGCGCGCTGCTTCCGCTGGTTGCACCGGAGCCGGAATAGCCGGTTGGATCGTTGAGAAATCCGTAGTAGCCGCCTCCGGCCGCAAAAACCTTCAGTGCGAACCGGGGTATGATGTCGAAGCTCACACCCCCGCCGGCCTGAACGCTGATCAGCGAGGTCGATTGTGCGGGCTCGACTGCGATCGGAGCCAAATTGTATCCCAAGCCCCCGATCGCGAAAAATCCCGGTGCTTCACCGAAGGTATATTCTGCGTTGAGATCGAGCTTGCCGCCGATATCGAAACGATCGGCCGCGTTCCCGAGCGGAATAACCACCCCGGGACTCGCATTCAACGAGAAGTACCGGCTGTCGGCACCCACACCAACGCCGATTTCGCTCTGAGACGGTTTTTGAGCCCAGGCGGGCGAGCAGAGCAGAGCCCCCGCCAAGACGACCAAGAGGAATCGTGTTTCAAGTGACATCTTTTCTCCCCCCTCCATATTGGGCAATCTACCACACCCGCAACCGGATTACAAACGCAATCTTATATATAAAACGTACCCGGTAATGTGCGGTTCCTCCACCCACCGGGGATAGCGTTCTCTCCCTCATGGTACCTGAGTGGAATTCACAAAAAAAATCAAATTCAGCTTGTATCGTGAAACTATTCACGTTATATTTACTATATATATAAATTCTACTATAAGGAGTTTTTTATGAAATCTACCTCCCGACTGCAGGCAGAGCGCTTTCAATCCATCGTCGACAACGATCGCCATCACGGTCTGGTTCTGGACCTTCCCGAGGCCAAGGGCGGCGACGACTTTGCCCCCACAGCACTGGAGCTGGTGGTGATGGGCCTGGCCGGCTGCATCTCTACCATCTGGGCGGTGGTGGCCAAGAACTCCCGGCTCAGCTACCGCAACATCGAGGTCGTCGTGGATGCTGAGATGCCCGACGGTGCACCCACGATCACCGGCGCCAAGGCCATGGTAACCGTGGATTCCGACGAGCCCGAAGAGAAGCTCCAGCGGGTGCTGGATAAGACCATGCAGGTCTGTCCGGTCGGCCGGCTGTACGAGAAGGCTGGAATCGAAATCGGCACACAGCTGATCAGAGCTCAGGAGCTGGTCGCATCGGCAAACTGAACCCGCTTCGATCGCTTTGCAGTGCGCGGACCATATTGTTGATCAAAACCCGGGATCGCTCCCGGGTTTTTTCTTGAGAGAGAGGGGGGGCTGCTTCCGGCCGCCATCTTGCGGCATCGTACGGACCCGTTCCCACGCCCTGGCTCGATGAGCAGCCGTCGCCGCTCATGAATGGGCATGCGCATTATCCGCTTGCGCCGCTGTCACCCGTTCACCGGACACTGTCGGCGCCCTCTCAATACGTTCGAACCGCCGGCCGAGCCCACTGCCTTTCACGTGGTGCAACGGTAAAAAAACAGTGCAGCGATTGGTCATATCCTGTATTCTGGTCGCCAAAACCTCTTCTCCATCGAACGGACATTTTCTGCATCGGCAATGCTTATTAGATATTTTTCCAACAAATACAGTTCTTTGTCGTTGGGATCGCCGGTAAAGGGCTGCACGTGAATGTGATTCCCATAACTGCGATAGATCTTCTCCGGGCTATCGTCTACGATGAGTATACGGCCCAACTCATACCCCAATCGCTTCACTTTCTTCAGATCCTTGATATATATTCGCTCTCGTGTTTCCCAGTCGGTTTTTTGCGTACAGCGATTCCTGGACCAAACAAAACTCGGTTGTACATGAAAAGGCAGTTGAGCAACAACCGCTTCGGCAAAATGGCTGCCGGAGCTTGTCCAGACTGCAAGCTCGTAAAAAACAGATAGTTCTCGCAGGAAATGGGAAAGATGGGGCCTCAAGTAGATACTGTATGGACCTACAACGAGATCACAATCTCTCTGCAATCTCTTCTTCGTTGCGTACAAGAGAGTCTCATCGATGTCCAATATCAACAAATTCACCCACCCGCTCCCCACCACGGAATATTGACAGCGTAATCTCAGAATCGCTTTCCTATTATAATCCACTAAAAAGCAATATGCACATTCTTATACTATGATTCCGTCTGTCGCTCGAATGAAGACTCGGCACAGAGACTCATCGGCGCCCTGCTGGCTGAGAAACATGAAACCTGGAGCACTGGAAAGAAGTATTTCGACATGACCGAGTACCTGGAGGCTCGGACAGAAGAGGAAAAGCAGGAGATCGAAGAAGAGATACAGGTAGCAAGCTGATTTACTGGATGATGGAGTTTACAGCAGAACTTGGACTTGATCTTGACTCGCTTCATATTTTTACAGAAAGACAGTTGCTTAATCCGGCCGTTTGTGACAACTTGCATTTTAATCTGTTTTGAACTGCAGTGGATTACAACCACCTAACTCGTTTTGATTATGATATCGGAAATTATATTCGCCGCCTCATCGCAGTTGTCTGCCGAGCGGTTGAGGTGCC
>Ga0272441_10004222_pt1 | contig 26402 bp, 15 predicted proteins | sample SSMProp6N_FD_193582 | JGI IMG/M metagenome (GOLD analysis project Ga0272441, IMG submission 193582) | Marine sediment archaeal communities from Little Sippewissett salt marsh, Falmouth, MA, United States - SSM-Prop-6N | ecosystem: Environmental > Aquatic > Marine > Wetlands > Sediment ... | reverse complement strand
CGCCGCACTCCCGAGAGCGAGCCCCAGTGCCCGAGCGCGTGGAGGTAGTAGAGGTGCCACTGCGCCTCGCTGCCCGGGTTCACGAGCACGGTGAAGTGTTGGGCAAGCCACGCGCGCGCGGCGGCGACGCGCGCATCCTCGGCGCGCGCCACGCACGCCTGCGGGCGCCCGGCGCGCGCGCGGCAGAGCGCGAGACATGCGGCGCCGGCCGCGGTCATGGAGCCGGTGCCCGCCTTCTTCTCGCCCCGGCCGTACCGGAAGGCGCCGTCCTTCCGCTGGCAGGCGGCGACGAAGCGTTCGGCGCCGGCCCAGACCTCGCGCGGCACGCGGATCCCGAAGGACTCGGCCGCGTCGAGGCCCGCGAGCGCGAACTGCGTCCGGGAGAGGTCCCCCCAACCGCCGGTTTTCGCCTCGCGCAGGGCGATGAGCCGCGCGGTCATGAAGTTCGCCGCGTCCCTGTAACGCGCCTCGCGCACGCGCGCGAAGCACTGGTTCGCGAGCGACGCGAGGTAGACGGCCTTGTACTTGTCGGCCCCGGCCTCGGCCGGGCCGCGGGCGGCGAGCGCGTCGAGCGAGCGCTCGATGCGCTCTTCGGATGCGTCCGCGCCGGCGGCGAGCGCGGCCAGCAGCGCCAGCGCCCGCGCCCCCTCGCCCTCCTCCCCCGCAAAGCGCTTGCCCGCGAGCACGACCGCGCGCGCACGCTCGATCGCGCGCGCCACGTCCGCGTCGGAGACCTCCCCGCCCGTCGCGCCGGCGACCTCTCCGCCGGTCGAGGCACGCGCGGCCGGAAGCACAAGAAGAAGGACCAGAAAGCTCCTCACGCCGTTTCCCTCCGCTGCTTGGATTATATACCCCGGGGCGGCCGCCAATTCCAGGGACAAGCCTGAAACCACTTGCGCCAGGAGGGGTTAGGGACACAATATTTCTCAGGTTTCCTCCAGGGTCGGCGCCCCGCGCGGCGACTTCCCAGCGGGAGGCGAGGGGGCGCACGGGGCGCCCTCTCCAGGGACGCGAGGGGCGGCGTGAAGACGGACCGGCAGCTTCTTCGGGCGTATCTCGCCGGGAGCGAGGATTCGTTCGGCGAGATCGCACGGCGCTACGCGCCCGCGGTGCTCGGCCGGTGCCGGCGCGCCCTCGGCGACGCGCACGAGGCCGAGGACGCGTGCCAGGCCGTCTTCCTCGTCCTGGCGAGGAAGGCGCATTCGATCCGCCGGGGCGAGGCGCTGGCCGCTTGGCTCCTGCGGACCGCGAGCTATGTCTCGCGCACCGCCATCCGCGCCCGCGCCCGACGCCGAAGGTTCGAGGAGGAGGCCGCCGCCATGCGCAGGGAGTCGTCCGCGCCGGGGTCCGGCTGGAGGGAGGTCGCGCCCGAGATTGACCGGGCGCTGGACGCACTGCCCGCGCGTGAGCGCGAGGCGGTCGCGCTCCACTATCTCGCCGGCCGCACGCAGGCCGAGGTCGCGCGCGAGCTCCGGTGCCCGGAGAAGACGGCGCACTGGCGCATCCGGCGGGGCCTCGCGCGCCTGCGCGAGAAGCTCGCGCGGCGCGGGGTGACGCTCGCCGTCGCCGCCCTCGGGCCGATGCTCGCCTCGAGCGCGCGCGTCGAGGCGCCGGGCGCGCTCCTCGCGTCCCTGACCTCCCTTGGGAAGTTCGGCGCAGTTGGGGCTGGTGGCGCGGCGGGAGCAACTGCCGCCGCGTCCGGCACGGCCGCGTCGATTCTGGCGAAAGGAGCGATCAAGATGATGTTCTGGATGAAGGTGAAGGTGGCGGCCGCCGCGCTCGCGGCCGTCTCGGTCGTGGGCGGGGGCAGCGCGCTCGCGGTCCGCGCAGCGCCCGGCGCGAGTCCGGCAGCCTCGGACGGCTACATCAAGGCGAAGGTTGTCGCGGTCGAGGGCGCGAAGATCACGATCTCCGCGGGCGCCGAGCGCGGCGTGCGCGCGGGCTTCGAGTTCGAGATCTCGCGCGAGGAGAACGGCAAAGAGATCGCGACCGTCAAGGTGACGGACATCGCGCCGGCGCAGTCCGTGGGCGAGGCGATCCGGCTCGTCGAGAACGTGCGCGTCGGCGACTTCGCGCGCACGAAACTGACCAAGATCGAGGCGGGGCCTTCGACGGACACGCAACTGGAAATCGACGGGAAGCGCGGAGCCCTCGCCTGGGGCAAGGCGGTGAACGACCTGCAGATCGGTCTTGTTCCGCTGGGTGGAAAGCCCTGGGGCGCGACCTTCGCCGAGGACGAGCCCATCCGGCTGGTGTACCACCTCCGGAACGTAGGCGAGGAAAAGCTGACGCTCATCAGCTACGATCCGCCTTGCTGGAGGGCCGTCTTCGTCCCCAAGGGGGGCGGCGTGCCGCGCGTCGCCCGGCGCGACCCCAAGGCGCCTCCGCTTCCTCCCCGGGCGCGGCCGCCCCTCGCGATGGAGGCGGGGAGCCAGCGGGCGTTCGTCATGGAGTTCGACAGGAACTATCAGTTCGAGGATGCCCGGCAAAGGGCGCGTGAGAGCTACGCTCCCATCAAGACCCTGCCTCCCGGCAAATATACCGTGACCGCCAGCTACGAGCACGCCATGCACGACATGGACAGGCCCTGCCCCTACTGGCACGGCAAGGTCGCGACCGGCGCGGTCGAGATCGAGGTCAAGCCCAAGGGTGCGGCGGAAGCGCCCGTCGCTGGCGGTGAGGCCGTGAACGGCCTGCGCCTTGTGCTGGAGATGAGCAAGCCGCGATACGCAGTGAACGAGCATTGGGACGGGGTGCTGCGGGTCGAGTTGGTCGAGGGCATGGCGATCTTCGACAAGGTGGCCGGCTTCCGCGTTCACCTGGAGCGCACCAACGGCGAGGCCTCGGGCGTCTTGAGGAGCCAGGGCGGATTCCTGCCCAGCAGGAACTTTGGGGGGAGGCTCAACAAGGATGCTGCGGGTTTCGTCAGGCTGGCGAAGGATGCCAACGAGGTCATAGAGATCAAACCCTTCCTGAAAAAAGGAGTCGTGACCGTAGGAATCAGCGGGCACTACACGGAATGGAAGCCGCCCGCCGGGATCTACCGCATCTGGTTCACCTACCGAAACGACAAAGACGGGTACGACGTGAAGGGCAAGGTATGGACCGGCGAACTCAAGTCCAACGTGGTGACAGTTATTGTCGGCCAGCCCGCGCCCGCCGTCGGCGAAGCCGTGAAAGGGCTGACGCTTTCCATCGCCTTTCCGCAGCCCGGCGGGGTTTGCAGCGGGGCCTGTGCGTTTAAGTTCCAGTTGGCGAACGGTGTCCACAAGTGCGCGACCTGCGAAGAGTTGTGCAATCTCGCCCACAAGTATTGCCCGGCGTGCGCGAAGCGCCTGGACGCCTGCCAAGTCTGCGGCAAGAAGATGAAGGCGATTCCCGAGAACCCGGCCTTCGCGTGGGGAACGGCGCGCACGCCGGGCGCGCCGATTCCGCTGGTTGTCACGCTCAAGAACGTGACTGAGGACGCGATCCATGTCTGGGCGCGGAACTGCTCCTGGGGCCGCCAGCGCATCACGATGATCTTCACGGATGTCGGGACCGGCCGGCAGTACCGGGCGACCGAGGGAGCCCGCGCGTGGGGCAGGAACATCCCGACCGCACAGCGTCTCGGGTCCCAAGCCGTGTTCTTCGACGACGCCAAGCTCGAGACCGGCGGCGAAAGGCGTCCGCCGGGCACGTACCGCGTGCGAGCGGTCTATGCCAACGACGACGACGGCTCCAAGTTTGACTTCGTGAAGCCCCGCATCTGGACCGGCACGGTGACCAGCAATGAACTACGGCTCACCATCGACGGCGCGGGCGGAGTCGACGCGGCCGCGGCGCGGCGGATCATCCTGAAGTGGGTCAAGGACAACGGCCGCGAGAAGACCTGGGGCGAGCCGGTCACCGAGAAGAAGATGCGCGTGGACGACCACGGCAAGACCTGGCAGGTGATCATCCGCTTCGACCGCGGCGGCGTATTCGGCATCGGTGTGGAGAAGGCCACCGGACGGATCCTCGTCCCGGTGGACTAGGCTCGAGAGGCGAGGAGCGCAATCGAGCACCGGGCGGCTCTTCCGGGACCGCCCGGCGGCAGGTCCGCGACCTTTTTCTTGACCGGGCGCGGGCGCGGGGTGTATACTCTTCCAGGTGCCTAAGGCCCGGCGGGGCCACGTGTTCCGTGGAAAAGCGCCTGACGTGCGGCGCGCCGGGCCGTCTTTAATCCAGAGGGGAAGCCATGGCCGGAGGCCAAAGCGCGGCCGCGAAGCCGAAGCAGGACTTCGCCCGTGAGCTCGACGAGTTCCTCGAGATGCGCGAGCGGCTCATGGCCGAGATCGGCAAGGTCATCATCGGCCAGAAGCGCGTGATCGACGAGGTGCTCGCGGCGCTCTTCACGGGCGCGCACTGCCTCCTGGTCGGCGTGCCGGGGCTGGCGAAGACGCTCCTCGTCCGCTCGATCGCCGAGTGCATGCACCTGAAGTTCAAGCGCATCCAGTTCACGCCGGACCTCATGCCCAGCGACATCACCGGCACGCACGTGCTGGACGAATCGAACACGCAGTTCACCTTCCTTCCGGGCCCGGTCTTCGCCAACGTCCTGCTCGCCGACGAGATCAACCGCACGCCGCCGAAGACCCAGGCCGCGCTCCTCGAGGCCATGCAGGAGCGGCAGGTCTCCAGCGGCAACGAGACCTTCGAGCTGCCCGAGCCCTTCTTCGTCATCGCCACGCAGAACCCGATCGAGATGGAGGGGACCTATCCCCTCCCCGAGGCGCAGCTCGACCGCTTCATGTTCAACATCCACATCGACTACCCCAGCGAGGACGAGGAGCAGGAGATCTTCCGCTTCACCACGCGCGGCGCGTCCCCGCCGCTCGTGCCCGTCTTCGGCGCCGAGGACATCGCCCGCGTCGGCGCCATCCTCGAGCGCATCGCGGTCGGGGACCACATCCTCGCCTACGTCACGCGCCTCGTGCGGCGCACGCGCCCGTCCGAGCGTGCGAGCCCCGAGTTCGTCAAGGAGTACATCGACTGGGGCGCGGGCCCGCGTGCGGGGCAGTACCTCATCCGCGGGGCGAAGGCCATGGCCGCGATGGGCGGCCGCTTCCACGTCGCGCCGGAGGACGTCCGGCGCGTGGCCGTGCCGGTGCTGCGCCACCGGCTGGGCCTCAACTTCCAGGCCGAGGCCGCGGGCGTGGGCGCGGTGCGGCTGGTCCGGATGCTGCTCGACTCGGTCCCGGAGTAGCTCCGTGCGCCCGGAGGCCTATCTCGATCCCGAGGTCATCTCGCGCCTCGCGCGCCTGGATCTCGTGGCCCGCTTCGTGATGGAGGGTTTCCTCGCGGGGCTGCACCGCTCCCCCTTCAAGGGCTTCTCGGTCGAGTTCAGCGCGCACCGGCGCTACGTGCCCGGCGACGCGCCGCGTAGGATTGACTGGAAGGTCTACGGCCGCACGCGCCGCCACTACGTCAAGGAGTTCCAGGCCGAGACGAACCTCGAGGCGCACCTCGTCGTCGATACCTCCGGCTCGATGGACTACGCCGGCGCCCGCGCGCGGGGCCTGACCAAGCACCGCTACGGGGTGTGCCTCGCGGCGACGCTCGCGTACCTCATGGTGCGCCAGCGCGACCCGGTGGGCCTCTTCACCTTCGACACGCGCCTCGCGCACGCGGCCGGGCCGCATGCCACGCGCGGGCACCTCACGCGCATCCTCACGCGCCTGGACGGCACGCGGCCGGCGGGGACCTCGAACGTGGGCGCCTGCCTCCACGAGGTGGCGGAGCGCCTTGCGAAGCGATCGCTCGTGGTGGTCATCAGCGACCTAATGGACGGAGAGGAGCGCGTGCGCGAGGCGCTGGCGCACCTGGCCTTCCGCGGGCACGAGGTCGTGGTCTTCCACCTTCTGAGCGCGGACGAGAGGCTCTTCGACGTGCGGGGCGCCTCGCGCCTCATGGACCTGGAGACGGGCGAGCGCATGGATGTGGACGCGGCCGAGATGCGGCCGCGGTACCTCGCCGAGTTGGGCGCCTGGCAGGAGCGCCTCGCGCGCGAGTGCCGGCGCCGGCGCATCGACTACGTGCCGCTCGATACGGGCATGCGCTTCGACGCGGCGCTCATGGCGTACCTGGGCAGGCGCGCCGGCGGCTGACGGACCGAATCCCGGGAGGACTCGCGCATGAGCCTCGGATGGACCCGTCCCGAGCTGCTCTGGGGCCTGGCTGGCCTCACACTGCCGGTGCTCGCGCACCTGGCGCACCGGCAGCGCGCGCAGGAACGGCCGTGGCCGAGCCTGTGGCTCGTGGCGGCGGTTGCGCGGAGAGTTCGGAAGCGCGCGCGACTGAGGAACCTCGCGCTCCTGGTATTGCGCATGGCCGCGATCGCGGCCTTCGTCACCGCGCTCGCAGGGCCGCGGCTCACGCCGCCGGACGCGCCGGCTGGGGAGGGCGCCTCCGGCTCCCACTCCGTCGGGTCGGCGGCGATCGTGCTGGACGCGTCCTTCGGCCTGCGTCTGCGCGAGGAGGGCCTCTCGCGCTTCGAGCGCGCGCAGCGCGCGGCGCGTGCGATCGTCGAGGCGAGTCCGCCCGAGCGGTCGCTCGCACTCCTCGTCGCCTCGGAACGGTCCGATCTCCTCGTGGCGCCGACGCTCGACCACGGGCGGCTGCTGCGCGCGGCCGGGGCCGTCGGTCCGGGATGGCGGCGCGGCGATCTGGGCGCGGCGCTCTCGGCCGCGCGGCGCACGCTCGCCGGCGCGCCGCCGCCGCATACGATCTACGTTCTGACCGATCTCGCCGCGGGTGCCTGGCCGCGTGCGCCGGTGCGGCGCCTCGCGCGCGCGCGCGTCGAGGTGCTGGACGTGCGCGCGGCGCCCGCGCACAACGGCGCCGTGCTTCGGGCGCGCCTCCCTTCGCGGTGCGTGATCCGCGGCGTGCCCTTCCCGGTCGAGGCCGTGGTTCTCCGCCAGCCGGGCCGGCCGAGCCGCGTCCAGCTCCGGCTGGACGGCCGCGTGGCGGCCGAGCGCTTCCTGCCCGCCCCCACGGCGGGCGCGGGGGGCGGGGGGGGCAAGGAGCGCGTGGAGTTCCCCCGCGTGACGCTCTCGGAGCCGGGAGCGCGCCGGCTCGAGGTGTGCCTCGCCGACGCCGACCGGCTCGAGTCGGACAACGTCTTCCGCGTCGGGCTTCGGGTGCGCGAAGCGCCGCGCGTCGTCGCCTGCACCGGGCGGCGGCCGGCGCCTCTCCCGGTTCGCGGGGGAACGAGCGAGGTGCCGGCCGTGCGGGCGCTGGTGCTCGCATGCGGCCGCGCGACGAGACTCGAGAGCGTCCGGCCCGAGCTTCTCGCTGACGCCCTCGCGCGGACGCCCGCCGGGCCGGACGCGGCCGCTGGGCCGGACGCGTGCGTCCTGGTCGGCCCGCCCGAACTCTCGCGCGGGGCGTGGGACCGCCTCTCGATTTTCGTCGAGGAGGGCGGCGCGCTGGCCGTCTTCGCGGACGAGTCCGGCGACTTCGCGGCGCTGCGCGAGCACGCCTTCGCGCCCGGCGCGCCGTACGGCGGCCTTGTGCCGGGGCGGCCGGCGGGCCCGGCGCGTCCGCGGCCGGTGCGTTCCTGGCGCGTGCGGGATCCGGCGCATCCCCTCTTCGCGCCGCTCTCGGCCGAACGCGGCGAGTTCGACGAGGTCCGCTTTCCCGCCTACCTGAAGATCGCGCTCGACCCGCGCGACCGAGTCGCCCGCCCGCTCGCCGACTTCCTCGGGCCGGCGGGCGCGGCCGCCGAAGCGGCGGTCGTCGAGAAGCGCTACGGCGGCGGCCGTGTCCTCCTCTTCGCCTTCTCGCCGCGCCTCGGGCCGGACGCCTGGAGCGACCTGGCCGTGCGGCCATGCTTCGTGGTGCTCGCGCGCCGGCTCGCCGAGTATCTGGCGCCCCGCTCTCCCGCCGAGGATCTCGGAGGGATCGCGGGCTCGCCCCTGACGCTTCCGGCCTCGATCGAGGTCGCGGCCGTGCGGCCCGGAGAGGGACGGGAGTTCTTCGACCGTTCGCCGGCCCTTCTCCGGCACACGGCACCCGCTTTCTGGGGGCTGCGCGACGCGAACGGAACGGTCTACGAAGCGGGGGTGAACGTGGAGGCCGCCGCCTCGCGCCTCGCGCCGATCGAGCCCGAGGCGCTGGAGAACCTGCTTCCCGGGGCGCGCGTGCGTGTGACCCCCGCGCGCGATCTGGCCGCGGCCAGTCCGTCCCTCCGCGTCGGCGGCGATGGGCGGGACCTTGCGCCGTGGGCGCTCCTCCTGGCGGCACTACTCCTGGCGGCCGAGCCGCTGGCGATGCTCGGACGAGTAGGAACGGGCGGCCGCCGCGAGGGGGGCCGCGGATGAGCGGGGCCCGGCTCCTCCTCGAGCCCGCATTGCCGCCGGTGTTCGTCGCGGTCGTCTTGGGCGGGCTCGCCGCGCTCTCCGGCGCCGCGCACTGGCGGCGGCCTGGGACGCGGCGCTTCTCCGTGCGAGCGCTGTGCCTGGGGCTGCGCCTGGCGGCCCTGGCGGCCCTGGCGCTCGCGCTCCTGCGGCCGGCCTTCGTCTGGACCGAGACGCGGCGCGAGCGGCGCGCCGTCCTGCTCGTCTTGGACACCTCCCGCTCCATGGACTTCCGCGACGCCGGGCCGCGGGCGCGCGCGGCGCGCGGCGCGCGCGTGCGCGAGGTGCTCGAGGCCGCCCGGGGGGAATTCGCCGACCTGCGAATCCAGTGCGATCTCCGCTGCTACACCTTCGACCGTGAGCTTCGCCGCGCGGACGGCCTCGCCACGCTCCTGGCGTCGAAGAGCGCCGGCGAGTCCACGGACCTCGCCGCCGTACTGGAGGCGCTCGCGCGCGAGGCCGGCGCCGAGGGCGCCCGCAGCGCCATCCTCCTCTCGGACGGCGCGCAGTCGGCGGCGGGCGGCTCCCCGCGCGCCTCGATCGACGCGGCCGCGCTGCGCTGCGCGGGCGCGCTCGCGATCGAGACGGTCCCCGTGGGGCTCGCGGAGGGGCCGCGCGACTTCCTGGACCTGGCGATCGAGGGCGTGGATCTGGCCGAGGATGTCTTCCTGCACGAGACGGTTCCGGTGCGCGTGCGCCTCGCCTCGGCCTCGCCGCACGCGGTCGAGACACGGCTGCGCGTCGCCGTCGACGGCGAGGAACGCGAGGCGCGCGCCGTTCGCTTCGGCGGGGGGGACTCGACGCGCGCGGTCGAGTTCGAGTTCGTCGCCGCGGAGGTCGACACGCACCGCGTCGAGCTGGAGCTCGTCCCGGTCGAGGGTGAAGCGAGCACGGAGAACAACCGCGCCGTGGCCCTGGTGCGGGTGCACGCCTCGCGCGTGCGCGTGCACCTTGTCGAGACGCGCCTGCGGCCGGAGGCCAAGTTCCTGCGGCGGGCGCTGGCCGCGCTCCCGGACCTCGAGGTGCACGGCGCGGTCACGCTCCCCGGGACGGGCGGCGGCCGGGGGGCGGGGCTGCTCCCGGAACCGGAGGCGGCGTGGCGGCCCGTGCGCGTCGTCGTGCTGGGGGACGTGCCGGCCTCGCGCTTCGCGCCCGGCGGACTCGCGCGCCTCGCGCGCTTCGTGAGCGAGGGCGGCGGGCTCCTCGCGCTCGCGGGCCCCGCCTCGCGGGGGCTCGCGAGCTACGCGGGGACGCCGCTCGCCGTGGTACTCCCGGTTGAGCCGCCGCGGGACGGGCGCCTCTCGGTGCGCGGCCGACCGCCCCTCCGCGCCCGCCCGACCGAGGTGGGCCTGCGCACCCCGGCGTGCGTGTTCACGCCCCTGCCGCGCGACAACGCCGAGCGCTGGGACGCCCTCGGCGCGCTCGAGGAAGTCTGGCCCGTCGCGCGCGTCCGGCCGGGCGCGGCCGTATGGATCGAGACCACGGACGATCGGGGCGAGGCGCGCGGCCCGCTCCTCGCGGTCCAGCGCTACGGGCGCGGCCGCGCGGCCGCGCTCCTGACCGACTCGACTTGGCGCTGGGTCCTGGCCAAGCGCCCGCACCGGCGCGAGCACGCGCACCTCTGGGGCAACCTACTCGCGCACCTGGCCGGCGAGGCGGCCGCACGGGACGTGCGTCCCCTCTCCGTGCGCACGGACCAACTGGTCTACCGGGTCGAGCCCGGCGCCGCGACGGGCGTGGAGGTCACGGCGCACCTGGCATCCGTCTCGCAGGGGCAGGCGGGGGCCCCGGCCGCGGACGAGGCCCTGACACGCGCCGCCGTGGTCGTCGAGCTCGAGGGCCCCGGCGGTCCGGACGGGCGCGCGAGGGTGCGCCGCCGGCTCGGGGAGGGGCTTGGCGCGCACGTTGGGCGCGTGCCGCTTCCCGCCGGCGCGGTCGGGGACTGGCGTGTCGAGGCCCGGGCCGAGGCCGACGGGAAGATCCTGGCCACGGGCCGGGCCGCGTTCCGGGTGGAGGAGACGCATCCGGAGCTCGCCCGGCGCGCCGCCGATCCCGAGGCGCTCGAGCGCGTCGCGGAGGCCACCGGCGGCCGGTCCTGGCCGCTCGAGGACCTCACCGAGACGATCCGGACCGTGAGATCCAGGAATCAACCGTACGTCAAACCTGTCTCGCGACGGGAGCCCCTGGGCGGGGAGCACTGGCTCCTCGCGGCCTTCCTGGCGGCGCTGGGCCTGGAGTGGTGGCTGCGGCGGCGGGAGGACGTGACATGAGTCCTCGCTTCGCACGGCCGCCGCTGGCCAACCCGCGGGTCACGGTCTTCCTCGGGCGGGTGAGCCGTCTCTTGCGCGTGCGCACGTGCCTGGCGGCGCTCCTCGCGGTGCTCGCGTCCGTTCTCGTCCTCCTCGTCGCATGCCTGGCCGCGGACATGCTCTGGGCGCTGCGCGCGCCCGCACGACGCACGCTCGGCCTGCTTCTCGCCGGCCTCGGGGTCCTCGGCGCGCTCGGGTGCCTCGCCGCGGCGCTCTGGGGGCGCGGGCGGGAGGCTCTCGCGCGTCGGGTGGAGCGCACGTGCCCCGATCTCGTCGGGAGCCTGCGGACCTACGTCGAGATCTCGGGCCGCGAGCTCGACGCGGAGGACCGCGAGGTCGCGGAGCTCGTGGGCCTCGAGGCCGAGGTCGTGCTGGGCGCGGCTTCGCCGGAGGTCGCGGTGCGCACGCGCGTGCTCGGAGCGGCGGGCGTGCTCTTCTCCGGCGCGCTCGCTCTCGCGGTCGCTCTCTTCGCCCTCGCGCCCGGGCGCTTCACGCTCGCACTCGACCGGCTGGTCGCGCCCTCGAGGCTGACGGATGCGCCCACGCGCGCGCACATCCTCGCGGTCGAGCCGGGCAACACGGTCGTGCCCTGCGACGCGGCCGTGACGGTCCGCGCGCGGGTCGCGGGCGCGACGGAGGCGACGCTCCGCATCGAGGCGCTGGACGCCTCGGTCCCGGCGCGCGTCCATCGGCTCTCCGCGAACGAGGACGGCCGGGTGGCGCACACGTTTCCGGGCGTGGAGCGCTCGCTCCGGTACTCGCTCGCCGCGGGGGACACGAAGAGCGACTGGTTCGCGCTCACGGTCGAGCCGGCCGCGTGCGTCACGCGCGGATCGGTAACGGTTCGCCCGCCGCGCTACACGGGGCTCGAGGAGCGACCGCGGCCGCTCGGCGATCTCGAGGCCCTGGCCGGAAGCGAGCTTGAGTTGTGTCTCGCGCTCAACAAGCCCGTCGCCGAGGCGTATCTGGTGGTGACGCCCGAGGCCGCGCGGCCGGGCCCGTCCCCCGCCCGCGTGCGCCTGGAGCCCGCGGTCGGCGGCGAGCTGACCGCGAGCCTCAGGCTGGACCGGACGCTTCGCGTGCGCGCGGAGCTCGTCGACACGAACGGCCTCGCCGGTGCGCCGGGCGCGGAGTACCGCTTCGTCTGCGTCCCCGACGCGCGGCCGCGGGTCGCCATCGACTCGCCGGCCGCGGCCGAGCTGCGCGCGCCGCCGGACGCGGTCCTGCGCGTGGCCGTCTCGGCCGAGGACGACCTGGGCCTGCGCGCGTTCGCGCTCCGGTACCGCACCGGCGCCGGTCCCTGGCAGGCGCGCCCGCTGCTCGCCGGGGACGGCGGCGGGGTCCGCTCCCCGGTCCGGCGCGCCGGGGGCGTGGTGCGCCTCGCCCTCGGCCGTCTGGGCGTGCGGTCCGGCGGGTTGCTCGAGGTCTACGCCGCGGCCGAGGACACGCGCGGCGGCCGGAGCGAGAGCGCCCACCTGCGCGTGACAGTCGAGGAGGGCGCGCCGCCCCCCTCCTCCGCCGATCTCGGCCCCGCCGCGAGCGGCCGCGAGGGCGAGCTCGCCCTGCGCCGGGCCCTGACCGAGACCAGTATCCAGGAGATCGGGAAGAGAGGGGCCGCGCTCGCGCGTGCGGCGCGGGCCGCGTTCTCGGCCGCGGGCGCGGCCGCGCGCTCCTCGCCCGAGGTGCGGAGGAACCTGGCCGAGACCTGTCGCCGCCTCGCGGCGAAATTCGAGGCGCTCGCGCGCGAGACCGAAGAGGGGCTTGCCCTCCCGGACGCGCGGCCGGAGGAGGCCCCGGCCGCGGCGCGCGCGGCCGCGCGCTCCCGCTCCCTCGCGGAGGAGGCGCGCGCTCTCGCCGACCGGCTCGCGCGGACCCCGCCGCCGGAGGTGCTCCCCTTCGTCGCGGCCGAGGCCGGGGGCGAGGTCCAGCGCTTCGCGCGCGACCTGCCCTGGATTCTCCGGCAGGCCGCGGGCGAGATCGCGGCCGCGGCCGAGGCGCGTCTCGAGCGGGAGCCGGACGTGCGCACGCGGACGCCGCGCGTGGACGCGGCGCTCCTCGGGTTCGACCCGTTGGATCTGGCCGGGGAGGAAACCGCGCGGATTCTCGCGGACCGGCGCGAGAGCGTGCCGCCAGCCTACCGGGATGCGGTCGATGCGTACTACCGCGCGCTCGCGACCGCGGCGGGTCCGTAGGGTCTACGCGCTCCGGGCGTCCGTACCCGCGCGCGCCCGCCGCTGCCGCGCGAGCGCGAGCGCGCTCAGGAGATACACCCCCACCGCGAGGAGCGCGAGCGCGCGGATGCCGACCGCGAGCGACGCGGCCTCGAACGCGCCCCCCAGAATCGCGCCGAGCATGTTGCATCCGAGCGCGAGATGCGCGCTGGGCGTCCCCTTGAACGCGGTCGCGAAGACGAGGCTCGAGAAAAGGACCGGCAGCGCCACGAGGAGCGCCGCGAGCGCGCGCCCGCCCGGGACCGTCATGAACGCGTCGAAGGGCACGAAGAAGACCGCGAGGAGCGCCGCGAGGAGGAGGAGGTAGCTCGCGCGCAGGCCCGGCGCCTTTCCCGCGCCCACGAGCGCGTTCGCGCCGAGGATCATCACCATCACCGCCGAGATCACCGCCGCGTTCACCAACCACGTCGCGCCGAAGACGAGGCTGAGGCGCGCGATGGCCGAGGTCTCGACCAGCATGAACGCCGCGCCCATGAGGAACATGTGCGGGTCGAAGCGCGGGACGCGCGCGCCGGGCGAGGCGGCCTCCGTCGGCGCGGTCTTTCTCATCGCGTGCCGGACGAGCAGCGAGCCGAGGCCGATGAGGAGCGCGAGCGCGACCAGATAGACCCACGGCCAGTGGTTCGGATTGACGTACAGGAACGGCCAGTCGTCGCGGCAGGGCCACACGCGCGGATTCGCGTACCCGGAGGCCAGATCCCGGGCGCCGATGGCGCCCAGGCGCACGCGGTCGATCCTTGCCAGGCCCGGCCCGGCCACGAAGGTGATGCCGCCATCGTAGCCCGTGGTCTCCAGAACGAGTGGCGGCGCGCCCACGGCCTCGGTGATCGTCTCGTATAGCCGCTCGCCCACCCAGTCGCGCCAACCGACCGAGAAGGTGATGACCGCGAGGCCGTGCTCCTCGTCCGCGAGCCGGAGCGCCTCGCGCAAGCTCTCGATCGTGTAGACGTAGAACTCCAACCGCACCGAGCTCATCGAGCTGAGCGCGGTCTGACTGTCGAGCAGTCCGAAGACGACGAGGTCGTAGCGCGCGCCGGCCTCGTCGTGCGCGTGCCGGCGGAAGTACGCGCGCGCGTCGTCCGTGACGAGGCGCACGCGTTCGTCCGCGTAGGGCGCCTCGGGATGGAGTTCCCGTCCGAGGCGCAGGATCGCCGGGTCGATGTCGACCGCGACGACCTCCCTCGCGCCCGCGCGGAGCGCCGCGGCCGCGTCGTTCCCCATCCCCGCGCCGACGACGAGCACCCGGTCGAGCTTTCCGAGGAGCCGGTACGGCAGGTCGTAGTTTCGCCGCGCCGGCGCGAGCTCGGCCGCTTCGGCCACGGCCGCGTCGGAGAGGTCCACCGCGCGCTGGAAGTAGTCGTGGTTCACGCAGAGCTTCCAGTCCGCCGCGCGATCCCCGCGCCGGATCGGCGTAAGGCTGATGCGGTAGTACGGGCTCCAGACGCGGCGTTCGTCGCGGTCCCTGCCTAGGGCGAGCAGGACCGCGAGCACCGCGAACGCGGCGAGGCTCGCGCCGGCCGGCAGGCGCGCGCCGCGCTTCCAGGCGAAGTACGCCAGGAACGCGAACGAGGGCCCGAGCCAGACAAGGGGCCCGAGCTCGAGATGGCTCACGAGCGTGAAGGCGAGCGAGCCGGTGAGCGCGCCGGCCACGTTGATCGAGTAGGCCGTCAGCGGCCGGTGCTTCCCGAAGAGGCGGCCGGTCTCCTGCCCGATGGGGTAGAAGAGGGCCGAGGCGGCCGTGAAGAGCGCCGCGATCATGCCGAAGCTCGTCAGACCGATGAGAAAGAGCAAGAGCCCGTCCGGGACGCGGCCGTGGAGCGATCCGAGGAGGGGGTACCCGCGAATGCGCTCAAGGATGTTTGGCGAGAGGATCGAGCCCCGCCATGTGTAGAGCGAGGGATCGGGGAAGAAGAGGTCCGTGAGGCGCAGCGCCTCGCTGAACGCGGCCGCGAGCGAGACGCCGAAGAGAAGCACGACCGCGAGCCCCCAGCGGATCGGCCGGCGGTCGGCGACGTAGCAGCCCAGGCCCAGGCCGATGAAGGCCGCGAAGAGTGGGAAGTTCTTGAAATAAGCAAAAACGCGGATCTCGCTCGCGAGCCATCGGATGAGCACGAGCTCGAGATAGAGAGCGAGCACCGAGACGAGAAAGAGGTCCAGGCGCGTCCGCTTCTCGCCGGGCATGGGCGGCCTTCCCTTTCGCTGCGGCGCCCCCCGACGCCGGGAAGGAGCTTACCGGGGCCTTCGGGCCCCGTCAAGACGGAAGATTTACGGCGGCCGAGAAATTTCGTAGAATGCTGAGGGTTTCGCCCTCGTCGGCGGGAGTGTGAAGGCGGAAGAAGGGAGAGCGCAAGCCGTGACGGATCGGGAACTCCTGGCCGAGTACGCGCGCAGCGGGTCGGAGGAGGCCTTCGGCCGGCTCGTCGAGCGGCACGCGGCCAAGGTCTACTCGACCTGCCTGCACACGCTGGGCGAGGCGCACGCGGCCGAGGACGCCGCGCAGGCGACCTTCCTCGTGCTCGCGCGCAAGGCGAAGCGCCTCGCGCGCGGGACGGTGCTCTCCGGCTGGCTCTTCCTCACGGCGCGGACCTGCGCGAAGCAGTTGCGACGCGCGGAGGCGCGCCGGGCGAGGCGGGAGAAGGAGGCGGCGGCCATGCATGTTCCCGAGGGGACGTCTTCATCGTGGGAGGAGGTCCGCCCGCACCTGGGCGATGCGCTGGGCTCGCTTCCCCGCGTGCAGCGCGATGCGCTGACGCTCTGCTATCTCGACGGCCGCCCGCGCGCCGAGGCTGCGGCCGAGATGGGCTGTTCTCTCAGCACGCTCGACTCGCGCGTGACGCGCGCGCTCGCGCGGCTGCGAGAGAAGCTCGCGCGGCGGGGGGCGATGCTCTCGGGCGCGGTACTCATGACATTCCTCGGCGAGAAGGCGGTCGCTGCGGCGCCGGCCGGCCTCGCGAGCTCGTGCAAGGCCGCAGTCTTCGGCAAGGCCGCGGCCTCGCCCCTGGTCCAGTCAACCGTGGAGGGAGCCATGAAAGCCATGTTCTGGGTGAAGGCGAAGCTCTGCGCGGCCGCGCTCGCGGCCGTGGCGGTCGTGGGAACCGGAACGGGCGTCGCCCTGAGCGGTGCGCGCGCGGGCGAGAGCGCGACCGCGGGCTGGCCCGGCGAGAAGGCCGAGGGGAAGAAGGTCCGCGTCAAGGATTCCTCCGGCAAGACCTGGGAGCTCAACGACTGGGCCGAGGGCACGCGGCCATACAAGAAGGACCTCATCGCGCGCGAGAAGGCCTACCAGGAGAAATGGGGCGAGCCCTGGGCCGGAAAGACATGGGAGGCCACCAGGATACACAGGACGATGTCGCCGGGCACGTGGAAGTGGAAGGAGTTCGTCGTCATCCCCGACGGCAAGAAGGCCTGCCCGAGCGGCAATCCCGGGAAGCATCCCTGGAACAAGTCGCAGGCCCTGGTTTACGCGCCCGGCGGGTCGGCGGCGGTCGCCGACGTCTATGCGATGGCCATGTTCGGCGTTTATCACGTGGACGCGCGGACGAAGGAAGTCACTTACGTCGGTTGGATGCCCACGTCTGAGGCGATCAAGAACCGCGGGGGCGGTAACAGCTGGGTCTACGGCACGACTCGCGGCATGGGCAAGCCACAAGGCCCCCCGCCGGGAGGAGTCCTTAAGGACGGGCTCGACGGCGAGGCGCGTTTCCAGCCCAGAAGCCTCAGAGGCGGCGGGAGCGCGGGAGGTCCCGTTGCCGGATGGTCCAGCGTGGATCCGGTGACCGGGCGGCTCTACTTCGCGCAGAGCCTGGGGAGCAGGAAGGGCTACGTGCTGCGCTACGTGGAGAAACTCCTGCCCTACACCGTGGGCGGCCGCGAGATGCTCCTGCCCGCGTTCCTCGACCATGACGAATTGTGCAAGAAGGTCCGCGCCGAGCCTGTCATGAAGGACGGGAAGCGTGCGAAGCCGCGTTTCGCCGTGCGCACCACGCCGGTCAAGTTTTACAAGTTGCCTGGAACCGGCTCGTACGGCGGGAACAAGGTCATGCTCTCGCCGGACGGGCGGAGCGCCTGCGTCAAGCTCAAGCGCGGCGGCTACCTCGGGGAGGTCGCCTGGGTGGACGTTGCCACGGGCAAGGTCCTCGAGGCTGTCCGTCCGCCCGCGTCCGGACCGCGCGGCGCTGCACAGGACGCCCACGCGGGGGTCTGTTCGCGATACGACGGCCTCGTCTACCAAAGCCTGCACACCGGATGTAGCGGCGGTCCCGGGCGGCTCTTCCAAATCGACCCGAAGACGGGCAAGCTTACCATGCTCTACGACAGCATGTCCGTATGGGATCCCAAGCAGGCCAAGAAACCGGCGGGCTACAAGGAGACCAGGAATGAACTCAAGAGCACATACGACGGCCCGGCTGACGCGACGACGCTCTGGTTCGTCACCACCAACTTTCAGTTCCAGTGTCCGCGCACGGGCGCGATCTGCCACGGCGGGTGGGACGGCGCGGGGATCCGCCGTTACCACGACGGGTTCGTGACAAGCCTTGCGACCGGCGGTTTCACCGGACGGCCCGACTGGGGCAAGGACCTGGTTGCCAGCTTCTCGAACCTCCAACAGTGCCCGGACGCGGCGCCGAACGGCGACGTCTATCTCACCAACTGCAAGGATTACATCATGTTCAAGGACGACAAGCTGCGCACGAACGGCATCCGCGTCGTGCGGCTCTACCGCACCGACTGGCCCGAGAAGCAGCCGGTGAACGGGTACGCGAACAAGTTCCTCTCGCCCGAGGAGCGGGAGAAACTCATGCTCGAGTACGCGAAGAAGCACATCGCCAATTACGCGACGCTCTCGAAAATCTACTGACCGCGCGCGTGCGAACGGCCGGACGGGGCGGCTTCGTGAGGAGTCGCCCCGCTTCTCTATTGACGCGGCCAGCGCCGGAGGTAGACTATCCCCCACGGAGGTGGGCGATGCTGACCGCGTGGAGCGCGAATTCCCTCGAGAAGATCCGGCCCGATACGCCCGCGCCGCCGGGCGCCGCGGACGAGTCCCCGGTGCTGCGCCTCTCGGCCGCGCGCGGCGAGGTCGAGGCCGCGCAGCTCGTGCTGCGCGCCGAGGGCGACCCGGTCGAGATCGAAGGCCTCGGGATCGAGCCGCCCCGTGTGGGCGGCGCGGAGCTCGACCTCGGCGTGCGCACCGTCGAGTACGTGCGCGTGACCGAGCCGTCGCACGGCGACGGCGAGGCGGGGCTCCACCCCGACCCCATCCTCCCCTTCAAGCCCTTCGCGCTCGAGGGGACGCGCCCCCTGTGGGTCGACGTCCGCGTGCCGCGCGACGCCGAGCCCGGGCTCCACACGGGCGCGATTCGCGTCGAGGCCGGCGGGGACCGCACGGTCGAGGCGCGCGTGGAGCTTCACGTCTACGACTTCACCCTCCCCTTCCCGCCGAAGCTCGTGACCGCGTTCGGCCTCTACGAGAAGCCCCTGCGCGACCGCTACGGCGAGCGCTACGACGAGATGCTCGGCCGTTACCGCGAGAACCTCTGGTCGCACCGGGTGACGCACCTTGCCTTCCCGGCGACCGACATCCCCGGCCCGAAGGTCTCGACCGCCCCCGGCGGCGGGCTCGAGATCGACTACACCGACTTCGACCGCGCGGTGGAAGAAAACATCCGCCGCGGCATGAACGCGCTCGACGTGCCCGTGCCGGCGAAGTTCAACAAAAAGGAGGGAAAGCTCGACTCGCCGCACGACCGGGCCACGCTCGAGAAGATCCTCGCCGACTTCGAACGACACCTGGCTGACCGCGGCTGGCTCGAGATGGCCTATTTCTTCCTCGTGGACGAGCCGGGCCGCCGCCACTTCGACGCCTTCAAGGAAATCGAAGAGATGCTCCACCGCGCCGCGCCGCGCATCCGCCGCCGCCTCGACATGGGCTACGGCGCCTACGGCGCCAAGCCGGGCGAGCCTCCGCCCGCCGAGGCCGCCTACGCGCGCCTCGCCGGACTCGTCGAGATCTGGGTGCCGCACATCGACTGCGTGGACCAAGCCTTCCTCACGGCCGAGCAGGAGAAGGGCAACGAGGCCTGGTGGTACATCTGCTGCTCGGCGAAGCACCCGTACCCGAACTGCCTCGTGGACTACCCGGTGCTCGACTCGCGCGTGCCCTTCTGGATGATGTATGGTGCCGGCGTCACCGGCTACGCCTACTGGACGGTGGACTGGTGGGCAAAGGACCCGTTCAAGGACCCGCTCTCGTACAGTAAGGCGAACGGGGACGGCGTGCTCCTCTACCCGGGCGAGGACGGCCCGGTGGATACCATCCGCTGGGAGGCGACGCGCGACGGGTTCGAGGACTACGAGTACCTCGCGCTGCTCGCCGAACGCCTCGCGCGCGCGGAGAAGTCGGGCGCCTCGGGTGAGGCCGTGCGCGCCGGCCGCGCCGCGCTCGCGGAGGTCAAGCGCGTCGCCGCCTCGCGCACCGAGTACGCGCAGGACCCGGCCGTGCTGATCGAGGTGCGGGAGAAGGTCGCGCGCGCGATCGAGGCGCTGAAGGTGCGCGCCTAGCGCCGGGGCGATTCTCCCGTCTTCTCGTCAGGCTCCGGCGTCCAGGTCTCCCGCTGCCACTCTTTGTATTGCCCGTTCCGATATCTGTGCCAGATGGTCGCGTACCGGTGGCCGCCCAGATACTCAGTAGTTTTGATGTCGCCGTATCCCTCCCGAGTGAAATCGATCTGATAGACGTTCCCGTTCATCCGGCCGATGATGGCCCAGTTGTCCCTTTGCCTTCGCAGCACGTAGAAGGACCGATCCCCCTTCGCGCCGGGGGAGTAGCTCAGGTCCACGATGATCTCAGCGCGGCCGTCCCGGTCGAGGTCGATCTTGTGGAAGACGCACTTCTTCATGACCTCCCGGACGAAGTCCTCCGGCGGCTCCTTCGGATAGGGCGGCTCGGCGTCCAGGTCTATCCACTGCCCGTCGGTCTGCCAGTCGGCGACGACGATTCGTCGCATCACCGGCAGGAACTCATCGGTGGGGGAGGCACTCGAGTCGCCGTCCTTTTGGGGTTGTTCCAGATGATCTTGCGTGATGGAAACGGCGTGCTCGTGCGCGCCGTCGAGGCGGGGGAACGGTCGCCTTGGTTCCGGTGCGGAGATGTCTTCCCGCGGAGATCGGAACGCAAGAGCGAGTAGCGCGAGGGCCGCGCCTGCCGACGCGGCGAGCACAAGAATTGTTCGAATGCGTGAGGGCTTCATCTCAAACGGTTCTTAGCGCAAACGAACGCGGGCTTTCAGGAAAGAAACGGTGTGGGTGTAAGTCTCGCGCCTAGCGCTTCTCTTCCGTCATATTCATCTCGGGGGCGGCGGCGAGTTCGTCCTCTGCGCGGGGCTTCTCGACGGCCGGCGCCTCGCGCCGCACGTCCGAGGCCGCGTTCTCGCGCTGCGGGCCGCACTTCATGGGTCCGAGCGCGACAAGGCCCCCGAACGAGAAGACGCCCAGCATCGCGAGAACCAGCATCGGACCGCGCATGACATCCCCCCCTCCGCGCGTCTATTGGCGCTGCGGGGGCGCGCCTTTCAGAAAACCGCAGGAAAACCAATGGATTTCTGGTGAAAAAGCGCCTCGCCGAATGCGCGAACGCACACGTGCAGGGGGAAGAGAGGGTCTCGGGAGCGGCCTATCCCCCGTTCCGCGCCGCGACCCCGGGCGGCGGGTCGAGGGCCTGTTTCTCCATGGGCGGCGGGGGGACCTCGCCGCCGAGGAGGAAGTCCCCGGTCTCGCGCATCCACCGGCCGAGGCGCGCGCGCAGGTCCTCGCGCACTTGGGTGAGAGTCGGGTCATTGATGCGATTCTCTTCCTCGCCCGCGTCCGACTCGAGGTCGTAGAGTTCCTCCGTCGGCCGCACCGCGAGCGCGTCCGGGCGGAGCGCGCGGGCCGCACGGCTCCGCGCGAGGTCCGCCGAGAGCGGCGCGTTGGCCATCCGGTCGCGGAAAGAGCGCACGAGCTTGTAGCGATGTGTTCGCACGGCGCGGATCGGGTCGTACCAGTCGTGGTAGTTCTTCTCGAAGAAGACAACGTCCTTTCCCTCGAAGGCCTCCCCGCGCAGCGCGGGGAGGAAGCTCGCGCCCAGCATCCCGTCGGGCGCGGGCACGCCCGCAAGCTCCAGCAGCGTCGGCGCGAAGTCCACGCTCTCGACGAGCGCGTCCACCCGCAAGCCGGCCGCGCCGCCGGGCAGCCGCGCGATCATCGCCGTTCCCACGCCCGGGTCGTAGAGCGTCCCCTTCGCGCGCGGGAACGCGATGCCGTGATCGGTCGTGAAGACGACGAGCGTATTCGGCGCGACGGGCGAGGCCTCGAGCGCGTCGAGGATGCGCCCCACGGCCGCGTCCATGTACCGGATGCAGCCGTAAAACCGCGCGAGGTCCTCGCGCACGGGCGGCGCGTCCGGCAGGTAGCCGGGCACCTCGACGGAGGCGGGGGGTGCCATTCCGTACTTGGGGTCGTCCCACGACCAGTGGACCTCGAAGAATCCGCAGTTGAGGTAGAACGGCGCGGCCCCGGCCGCCTCGCTCCTGAAGAACGCCTCGGCGCGTTCCGCGACCGCGTGCGCGTCGCGCGACTCGGTCCAGGCGTCGGCGTACCCGAGCGCGCGCGGGTCGCCCTGCCTCTCGTGCTGGTAGCCGAAGAGGAGCGTGCGGTATCCGGCGCCCGCGAGTTCGTGCGCGACCGTGCGCTCGCCCTCGTTGTAGTTCCACCCCTTGTGCGCGAGGCCGACGAGCCCCGACTCGTGCGCATAGCGCCCGGCCATGAGGCAGCCCCGCGCCGGGCTGCACGGCGTCGAGCAGGCGTAGTGTTGTGTAAAGACGACGCCGGTCTCGGCGAGCTTCGAGAGCGCGGGTGCGCGAATCGCCTCGCGCCCGTAGCACGGTAGCTCGCGGCCGAGGTCGTGGACGATGATCTGGAGGATGTTCGGCGGCATGGCGCTCTCCGTCACTTCTTTCGGGGACGCTGGTGCTCGGGTAGGTCCATCGGCTGGTTTCCGGGCCGGGGCGGGGCCGGGACTTCACTCGTGAGCAAAAAGTCGCCGGTCTCGCGCATCCACGCGTCGAGCCGCGCGGTGAGCTTCGCCTTCACGTCTGCGAGGCTCGCGTCGCCCGCGAGGTTCTTCTCTTCGTTCGGATCCGACTCGAGATCGTAAAGCTCCTCGGCCGGACGCGGCGTAATGAAGTCCGGCCGCAGATTCCGGCCGCACGGGCCCTCCTCCACGTCGCGCGGCACGGCGACCGCGGGCATGCCTTCGCGGAAGGAGCGGATGAGCTTGTGTCGCTTCGTGCGCACTGCGCGCACCGGATCGTACGTGCGGTGGAAGTTCTTCTCGAAGAAGACGGCCTCGTGGCCGGCGAACGCCTCGCCGCGGAGCGCGGTGAGTAATGACGCGCCGTGCATTCTCTCCGGCACGGGCGCGCCCGCGAGCTCGAGAAACGTCGGCGCGAGGTCGAGGTGCGAGGTGAGCGCGTCCACGCGCAGGTCCGACGCGCCGCCGGGCAGACGCGCGATGAGCGCCGTTCCCACGCCCGGGTCGAAGAGCGTCCCCTTCGCGCGCGGGAACGCCTCGCCGTGGTCGGTCGTGAAGACGACGAGCGTGCTTTCCGCGAGGCCCGACGCCTCGAGCGCGGCGAGGATGCGCCCCACGGCCGCGTCCATGTATTTGATGCAACCGTAGAACCGCGCGAGGTCCTCGCGCACCTCGGGCGCGTCCGGCAGGTACGCGGGCACCTCGACCGCGCTCGCGTCGGCAGGCTCGTAAGCGTCCTTGTCCCATGCGCGGTGGACCTCGACGAAGCCAAGATTGAGATAAAACGGCGCGGCCCCGGCCGCTTCATGCTTAAAAAACGCTTCGGCCTGCCCCGCGACCGCGTGCGCGTCGGTGGACTCGCCCCACACCTCGGCGTAGCCCGTCGCGCGCGGGTCGCCCGAGGTCTCGTGCTGGAGGCCGAAGAGGAGAGTCCGGTAGCCTGCCTCGGCGAGCTCGTGCGCGAGCGTGCGCTCGTTCGGGCGGTAGTCCCATCCGCGGTTGACGAGCCCGACGAGCCCGGACTCGTGCGCGTAGCGGCCGGTCATGAGGCACCCGCGCGCGGGGCTGCAGCAGATCGACGCGGCGTAGTTCTGCTCGAAGACGACGCCGCTTGCCGCGAGGCGCGTCAGGTTCGGCGCCTCGACCGCGCGCCAGCCGTAGCACGGAAGATATCGCCCCAGGTCGTGCGTGATGATCTGGAGGATGTTCGGCCGTGCGGACATGCGCGTTTCCTCTCTTTCGCTAGGGCAGGAACTTCTTCGCGTTGCGGAGCTTTCGCGGCAGGTACTTGTCGATGACGAAGTTGAGGCCGTGCTTGGCGAACGCCTGCTGCTCGACGCGCACGCCCATCTTGAGCATCTGGCGGAAGGCCTTCTGCCAGGGCCTGTGGTGCTTGACGAAGGGGTCGTTCCTGAGCGCGTCCTTCGCGCGCTTGATGTCCACCTTCTGCAAGGGGTGCGTCGCGTTCTTGAGGTCGAAGTCGATGATGTCCTGCGGCGTGACGCCCAGGAAGCGCGCCTTGGGCACGCAGAAGAACTCGTTGATGTGCGCGGCGTTGCCGCTGCCGACCTTGAGCGTCCGGTAGATGTTGGTGTACCCGTACGGGTCGCCGTCGGTGAAGACGTAGACCGGGATACGCTTGGAGTCCGAGAGTCGCCGCAGGAACCGGCGGCACGCGCGCGTCGGGACGCCGCCCATCGCGACGAGGACGCAGTTCGTTTTCTTCCAGTAGGCGTGGTGCGTCAGGCGGTTAAAGAGCGCGGCCGTCTCGACGACGAGCACGAATTTGGCCTTCGTCTCGAACTTGAGATGTTCCACGTTCGCGGGCACGCTCCACGCGCCCGAGCCCTGCGCGGCGCAGTCGATGCGGATCGATTTTTTCGTGGACGGGTCGCGGTCGATGACCGTGAGCCGGCCGGCCACCTGCCCGCCGTGCTCGGCCGGGATGAAGCGAAGCTGCTCGCGGTTCGTCTCGAACATGGCCTCGATATCGTCCATGACGGTGTCCGACTCGACCTGCTCGTCGAAGCGGCACTCGTTCCACGATTTTGCGACGTAGTACATCTCGCGCTTCGAGGCGATGTCGTTCGTCTCGATCAATTTCTTGGACTCGGCCATCATGCGCACGGACTGGGCGAAGGTCTTCACCGTGTTGACCGAGAGCGTGCGCTCCGAGACGTGCCCGAGCAATTGAAAGTACCCGTCCTTCGGGTCGTAGGCCACGTTCGAGAGCGAGCGGATGGGGAACTTCATGCTGGGCTTGTGCCCCTTCTTGACCTCCCCGTGGATGCGCACGGCGCAGCGGCCGATGCGCTCCTTGGCCGTCCCGGTGAGCCCCGGCCGGCGGCGGCGCTTGGCCTTCTTCGTGACGGGCTTTTTCTTGGTTTTGGGCATGTCAGTCTCCCCTCAATCGCAGTTGCTTCTGGCAAAATGTTTCAAGGGTTTCGCAGTCGAAGCAATCGATCATCGTGACCCATCCGCCGAAGCGGTACCGACGCCAGCATTTCTTCCCGTCGATGAAGACCGGATTGTCGCCGCCGTCGCCAAAATCCACGCAGTCGATGTGGTCCCCCTTCTCGCGGTGGGCCTTGATGATTTCCTTCGCTCTTTCGATGGCTTCAGGCGTGCTGTTGCAGTGCAGGGCCGGTTGGCCGCGCGCGTTCAGGGCCCGTTGGTCGCAGCCCTCGCAGACGAGGCCGGGGTACGGGCCGGCGTTTTCGCGGAGAGGTTTCCCGCAGAGGCCGCACGCCTGCGTCTCTTTTGCCGGGAGCCACGCGCACGCTCCCGGCAGGACGCGCGCGCAATCTTCGAAGGTCAGCCAGCCGATCCTGCGCGAGATGTCCGCCCAGTCTGTGTCCGGTCTGTGCGGAAGGTCGCGCCCGAGCGCCTCGGGGTTCGCGCGGTACTCGTTCAGGAGCCATCCGTAGAGCCGCGTGTGCGGCCAATCCCGGAAGAGCTCCGGCGTCAGGAGCACGAAGAGCGTTCGCTCCGGGTCGCGCCGGTCCAGGGGCTCGGGCATGTCCGCGTTCGACTCCAGCATCACGTCCACGTTGCGGGCGATCTGGTTCCGCTTCGCATCGAACGAAACCTGATAGGATGTATCCGAGAGCGCCTTGGCCTCGAAGAAGACGGCGAAGCCGTTCTCCTCGTTCAGGAGGAGCGCGTCGAGGTGCGTCGGGCCTTCCAAGTTCTTCTTGATGCCCCTGCGCGTGTGCGCCGCGTCCAGGACGTAAGGCACGAGGCACTCCTCGGCGATGTGCTCGCGCAGCCACTTCCTGTAGCCCTCCGGCGAGGGCAGGTTCACCTCGAAGAAGAGATGCAGTTTCCCGTTGAGGCAGTTTTCCCAGGAGGTCATGCCCGTGAACGGCGGCGCCTCTCCGAACGCGCGGCGCAGGATCTCGGCGAAGCTCACGGCCGGCTCGGTGCTGTGAAAGAGGGTCATCAGGGAGGCCGCCGTCCAGAAGGTTTCGTCCTTCTCGATCTGGCAGGGCCTCTTCAGCTTGAAAAGCGGCATCCCGCGCCGATCCGGGTGCGCGGCGAGGAACTCGTGATAGCGGCGGGCCTGCTTGACGAACCGGGCCACGTTGCGCTCCGCATCCTCCGTCGGCGCGAAGTGCGTGCGGAGCACCTCGGTGGAGAACGGCAGATAGATCGGGTCTATGACGTCGGCCGCGTCCACCCCTACCCCTTCCTCGACTTCTCGAGAATCGTCTTGAGTCGCCGCACGGTGCGCTTCTCTTCGGCCCCGCTGAAGCCCATGATCTCGCGCAGGCCGATGCCGATGTGCGGCAGGTACTTCTCGATGTAGCTTTTCTTGCGCGCCTCGTCGGCCGCGCGCCGCCGGCGCTTGACGAACACCGCGAGCCGCCGCCCGCACTCCTGGAGCGCGAGGCGGATGTCCTTCACAATCTCGGGGTAGTGCGCGATGGCTTCCTTGCTCTCGGATGTGAACGGCACCCATGCGCTGGCGAAGTGCACCGCAACCACCGCCGGCCCGCTCGGCAGCGCGCCGCGCGACTGGTCCAAGCCGTAGGGTCGCCAGTTCGTGTCGAGCATGCTCGCGTGGATCGAGCAGGAGCCGGGCTGGTACAGCAGCGGCACGCGGTTGGCGAACCGCAGGACGCGCACGAGCCCGTCCGGCTTGACCTCGCCGCCGTAGGCGACCGCGACCTCGACGCAGAAGGGGTTGCCGCGATAGACCGAGGGCGGGCGCGTCACGGCCGTGTAGAACTCGGCCTCGACCTCCTTGCGCAGCCCCTTGATGAGCGCCTCCTCGCCGATGGGCGAGAGGCAGTCGGTGGGCGGGGCCATGATCTTCGTCGTGCCGATCGCGCGGAAGAGCTTCTCCGCCTCCTGAGAGGCGATGCGCCTCGGCCGCGCGTTCGGGTAGAGCTTCGCCTTTGTGCAGATCTCC
>Ga0272441_10004221_pt1 | contig 26403 bp, 27 predicted proteins | sample SSMProp6N_FD_193582 | JGI IMG/M metagenome (GOLD analysis project Ga0272441, IMG submission 193582) | Marine sediment archaeal communities from Little Sippewissett salt marsh, Falmouth, MA, United States - SSM-Prop-6N | ecosystem: Environmental > Aquatic > Marine > Wetlands > Sediment ... | reverse complement strand
TGATGTCGAGTACACAAAGAAGGTCGCCCTTGAGGCGGTAAAGAAGGCCGAAGGGATATTAGAGGACCCCGCGCCATGCATAGAGTTCCTAAACCTGGGCGACTACAGCCTCAACTTCAGGGCGCTCTTCTGGTTGAAGACATATAGCGAGAAGTGGGATATGGAAAGAAAGGTGGTACAACTCATATACGAGGGTCTCAACGAGGCGGGCATCGAGTTCGCATTCCCGACCAGCACGGTTCACCTGTATAATGAGAACGATGATAACTAAATTTATCTTTGTTCCCTATTCATCTCATTTTCATTTTATGAGTTCCTTAAGATAGATGGATATGGCCAATGCTGGTCATAAATAGGATATATAAATTGAAAATCATTCTTAATAAGATATGATCTTGATTTAGACAAAATAATAAGTTAAAAAATTAAAAATAAAGGAAATTAGGAGATTATTTAGATGATTGGGAGGGTATTCCTCCTCCGCTCTTTTCCTTATCCCCTAGGTCTCCCTGTGCCTTTTTGGAGGTCGAGGGTATGCCTCCCCTTCCGCTTGGCGGAAGTGGCCTCTCATACCTTGCCGGAGCCCTTTCCACAGCTCTTGGTGATGGACCTGTCTCAGGAGGTCTCTCTTCTGGCATTTCCTCCTCTGGCTTTCCTTCCCCTCCTTTCCTCTTTGTAAGGGCTATCAGGACGATAGCGAACACGATCACAACAGCGGCACCGATAAGGATCCACTTCATCCTGGATGAGGACTCTGTGACCACGGTCTCGCTCATGCTCTTGGTATTCGTTGAAGTATCGCCAGCAGTGACTGTCACTGACATGGAAACATCGTCGTACCCGTCCTTCTTCAAGGTCAGTTCATATGTGGCAGGATCAAGGTCGTCAATGAGCAATATGCCGTCCTGATTAGTGACGCCTATCTTCTCTCCCGCGATGTATACGTTTACAAGCTGCAGGGGATTTCCTCCCTCGTCGCTGACTGAAAGCTCGATGCTTCCCGTCAGAGGCGGCGGTGTGGTCTGCTCAGACATGATGAGTGTCTTGGACAGCGTCTCACCTGCCACCACCACTGCGGACACGGTCTCGTTGAGGTCGTACCCTACCTTAGTGGCAGATATGGTGTAAGTCCCGCCTGGGAGTTCTATGCCTATGATGCCCTGAGCGGCCATTTGGCTGAAGACCACATTGCCATCAGAATTGGTCACCTCCACTGTCACGTTGTCCAAAAGCGAACCTGCGCTGCTTTGGACTGTAACGTTCAAGGTGCCCTTCTGCTGGGTAAGCGTTATCATGCCAACGTTTTTCGTCTCATGCGGGGCAACATCGAAGGTGCTTGAGACAACGTTATCATAGCCGCTCTTCTGGGCACGAACGTAATATGTGTCTGGTAGTATTAGATTGAACAGGAACCCGATGCTGGAGGTCTCCACAGCGCCCATTATGGCATTGTCGGACTGTCTGAGGAGCATAACGCTTGCACCTGTGATGATGTTCCCAAACTCATCGACTATCAGACCGCTGATTGATGATGTTATCTGTATGCTTACTGTGTTCACATATCCGGACGAGAGTGTCTGTGAAAGATTTTGAATTGTCACTTTCCCCTCCGTATATGATGGGTCGGCTATCTCGTATGTACCTGTTGTCGGTACCTCTATGACCAGATTGGTCTTTGCCAGCTTAAGATTGTTCGGCACCATGGTCGTCGGAGGCATGTAAGGCATCTGGACCGTGTCATAGACCTCCCCATCCCGGTATATCACTATGGATGGTGGCGTCGAGCTTGTCTTGTCGTTATAGTGTACCGAAGCGACCAGAAGGTCCCTTCCTGTCTGGTATAGATTCACATACAGTAGGGTTGAGCCTGCAGACACGGTGACCTGCTTGGAGTATACCTGTCCATCCCCCGAGTCCCAGAGATTCTTCTCCACTCTCATAGTGTATGTTCCGGGCGGCGCTGTAAGGCTGGCGCGGCCGGTCGTCCCGGTCTCTGCCACGTCGACAGTGGTAGGTCCGGATAATATGGTAATCTGTGCATTGTCAAGATAGTCTCCTGTGGCCCCTGACCTTACCTCGACCTGGAAGCTTATCGGCTGCTCCGTAGGTTCCACGTCCACTGTGAAAGACCTGACCTCTGAATATTCGTCCTCGTCTAGGTCAGATGCCACCCTCCAATAGTAGGTGCCGTTGGAGAGGGCCTCTCCGGCCGTAAGTGTGTAGGTGGCGTTGGTAACGGTCTTGTCCACGCTCAATGTGGTGAACGTCTGGCTCGTGGAGATCTCCAGATAGTACTCTGAGGCACCGGCCACAGCGCTCCAGGAAAAAGTCGGTGTGCTGTCTTCCAAAGTCGCTTCATCGGCTGGAGATGTCAATGTCGGGATCTCCGGCAGTGTAGTGTCAACTGTGAACGAGAATATCGCGGACCAGTCACTGTAGTTGTCCGCTGAGTCCTTCGCCCTGACATGCCAATAATGAAGCCCGTCACCTAGATCCGAGGCAGGCGTATGACTGTTTGTCGTTGGCGCTGAAGAATGCTGGACAGTGCTGAAAGAGCCGTCGACCTCAGTTGTATTGGCCTCTGACACCTCGATCTCATAGGATACCGCATCCGTCACATCGCTCCATGTGAACTGTGGTGTGGGGTCGCCTATGGTGGAACCATTAACTGGGGAGGTCAAAGTGGGAGCATCGGGAGCGGTCTTGTCGACCGAAAAGCTCCAAGTGCTTGAGTAGACCCCTATTGACTGTCCGCCGCCGTTGGTGGCAGAGACCCTCCAGTAGTAGGTACCGTCATCGAACACTGTCAAGGGAGTGTACGAAGTGGTGGACCCTCCACTTACATTGTAAGAGTGAAGAGGGGTGGCGCTGATAGGCGTTTGGTCGTCCACCTCCAAGAGGTATCCTCCGGCCCCATCCACCTCTGTCCATGAAAATGTTGGTGGAAGCTCACCTGGCGGGTCGTCATTGAAGGACGAACCGTTGGCTGGCGCCAAAAGGGTTGGTGAGTCCATGTTAACTATGAACGTGCGCTCATTCATGCTGGGGGATGTCCAGTCCAACGCATTTCCGGCATTGTCATGTGCCCTTACCCGCCAGTAATACGTACTGTTGGGCAATGGATTAGTTGTATATTCTGTCGTATTTATGTTGTTGAATGTCTGGGTCACACCAGGCGAGAAATCGCTCGCTGTCGAAAGCTGAAGCTCGTAGTGGGATATCCCAGTGCTCTGTCCGTCTCCCATGCTGCTGTTGTCTGTCGTTGCGTCCCAGTCAAGCGTAGGTGTGTTGACGATCACGTAGCTGCCGTTCAAAGGGGATGAAAGCGTTACAGCCAATGGGGGTGAAGCGTCACAAACTGCGTTCACAGATGCTGTTGGATTGGATGTTCCGGAGTTGTCAACGGTCTTAACCCAAAAGTACCAAGTGACACCGTTGGCCAAGCCATCGCCGCCTATGGTGAGTATGACCGATGTGTTGGTGTAGTCATCAGGAAGGGGAGTTCCAGGTATGGAATCTATCGTAGATTTATAAACCTCATAGTGTGTGGCACCTGCAACGGCATTCCAGCTAAGCTGTATCTGTCCGTTCTCCATACTCACTGCCTGGAGACCTCCAGGAGGGTCTGGTTGTGCCATCACCGGACCAATTGATATAAGCGATATCAGGATGAATGCCGCCATAAAGAATCTCAATGGGCGGTCTCTCATTACCTCACCCTTTCCTCTTCCATGCTCTCGATCAGCTTCTCCAAGAATTCCTGCCAGTTTTTTGCGCGAAGCTTTCCCTTGGCCTCGATGGCCTTGAAATATAGCTCATCAGGTATGTTTTTAAATGTAATATTTTTCATCTAATATCCCCTTTTCTTAAAATACGACGTTTTACTATAACGTAACTTTTCCTTTAAATATCTTTTTGTATTAAATATTACGTACATTGAAAGACATCAAAAATTGATAAGAATATCGCTAAATTTATTTTATATATTATAATATAGTAATCATATGGCATCTATCCAAAATACAATGAACGAATTCAAGATACAATTGGAGAGGGGGCGCATCCAAGAGGGATATAGAGAGCTCATGGAGTGCATCATGGATTTAAGGGTGCATTTGAAGAACAAGTATCCTGACCATTTCGTTTCCGGGAACGTGTATCAGGGATACATGGACATGACGTATTTCGCCTTCACACCCGAATCCCTGAAGCGCCTGGGCCTGAAGATCGCCATAGTCTTTGTTTATGAAACTTTCCGATTCGAGGTATGGCTCGGAGGGCAGAACAGAAGATTGGGGGGCAAGTACTGGAAACTGCTAAAAGAGAGGAAATGGGACAAATATGAGGTCCCAAACAGCCCTGAGGGCTTGGACTACATAGCTTTAGGTGTGCTTTTGGATGAACCTGACTTCTCCAATAGAGAGGCCTTGAAAAGGGAAGTGGAAAATGGAACGCTGATGTTTGTCAAAGAAGTAGAGGATTTCCTCTCCCAAAACGCCCTCTGAAACACTTTCAGACTGCCCTTTCCAGCTCTTCCTTGAGTATCGCGCTAATGGTCTTGCCATCGCTCTTGCCCTTGAGCTCTGCCATGGCCTTTCCCATCAGGGGCTTGAAGGCATCCATGCCCTTTGCCGATACCATCCCTGAATTGTCCTTTACTATGCTGGCAATGATGGCCCTGACATCCTCATCGGAAGAGCGGGATATCCCCAGCCCCGCTATAGCATCCTCAACTGATGAATTGTTCTTGCAGACGTACCTGAGTATGTCCTCATAGCTCTCCAGTGGGAACTTTTCCTGGCTGGCCATGAATGAAGTGATGAGCTCCGTGTTGGCGATGTCTATTTCTACCCCCTCCCTTGAGAGCATGGTTATCGTCTCGATCATCCTCAGGAATCTGCCAAGCGGCATGTCGTATTCCTTTTGTGAGGTTACGAAGAGTTCCTCGATGTCCCACTCCACTATCTTCCTCGCATTCTCCTCAGAGATGTCATTCTCCTTCTGGATCCTTGAGATCCGCTCCTCGGGAAGCTCGGGCAGATTGTTCATGACATCCTCCATCATCCCCTGGGTAACGGATATGGGATAGACGTCAGTCTCTGGGTACATCCTGCTCTTGCCTGGAAGCGGCCTCATGTACTGCGTATTGCCGTCTGGGAGCGGCCTCCTGGTCTCGTTAGGAACTCCCTCAAAGGCGAGATTGGCTCTTCTAGTCACTTCCCTCAATGCCTTGAAGGCGGTCTTTTTATCAGCAGCGACAAGGACAAAGGCATCCTTTTCCCCCACGACCAGGGCTTCCCTAACATCGTATACCTCTGACTGGCATATGCCGTATGCAGGCAGCTCATCGCTGTGGAATATGCCCTTGACATACTTTCGGGCGTAGTCTGCCACTTCAGTGCCAAGTCTCCTCCCTTCCTGTATCTCCATTCCAAGCAGACCGTGGAAGTTGGGCAGCCTCATGCCATACACGCTTCCCTTGATTATCTTGCATTCGGTGTGCTCAAAGATAGGGGAGAGGTCCTTGAAATCGGGGCTGGGCGGTTCTGCTCCCCTCTTGGCAAGCTCGTCCCTTATCTCTACCAATGACCTTTGCCTGACCACCTCGTTGTGAACGTAATTGTCGATAAGATTGAGCTCCTGGACGCCCTTGATCTCCACCCTTCTTCCCTCTTTGATGGAGATGTTGACATCCTGTCGTATGGTGCCTATGCCCCTCTTTAGCCTGCCCGTCGACTTCATCACCTGGCCGAGGAAAAGGGCGATATCCCTCGCCTGCTCGGGGTGGTGCATCGAAGGGTCTGTGGCTATCTCCACCAACGGTGTGCCCAGTCTGTCAACGTTCCAGATCTTGGTCCTGCCCACCTTCTCTATCAGCCTGGCGGCATCCTCCTCGAGGCATATTGTGGGTATCTCCACATTTCCGAACTTTGAGAAGGCCTTCCCGTTCAGTGCGACAAGGGCGGTACGCTGGAATCCGCTCACGTTGGAACCGTCGATCACTATCTTCCTCATGAACTGTATCTCGTCGGCAATGTCAGCCCCCAAGAGGGCGGAGATCTGGAGCAAAGTGTATACCGCATCCCTGTTTGGCTCATGCGGGGGCTCCTCATCTGCATATACAAGGCACGTGCCATCGAGCGAGCCCCTGTAGATGTTCATTATCCCTTTCGTGAACTCGTCCTTGGCGGCGGGATCTATCTCTCCAAGCTCGCTCATGGTAGGCCTCAATCTTCTCTTGTATGAATAATCGTGTACGTCCTCCAAGAACGTTGGGCAGCTGCAGAACAGCTTTTCAGTGTCCAGCTGTGCATGTATCTCCAATCCCACCTTGAGTCCAAGCGCTTGATAATCCATTCTCCCTCACCTGCAATAATTATATTCGTCCGCCTGGGAGCGAGATGTCATCTCCCCAACGAAGTTCGAGGTCATGAAGCCCTTTAGCTCTGAATGATCATGATAATGCGCGAGTCCGAAGCAGAGCTTGCACCAAGCGGTCTCGGTTATCATGTCCCCCAGAGGCACAACGCCCTTCTCCTTGAGCACCCTGCCACCGCGGTAGACGTTCATGTTCACCATGCCGTGCACACACTGGCTCGTCATGCCGAGGAACATGCCCTCCTCGATGCCTCTGGATATCTCATCGTGCATGCTAAGTGGGGCGTGGCCCAGGCCAGTCCCCTCTATGATTGCCCCCCTGTAGCCCTTGTCTATGAGGCAGGAGAGCATGTCCCTACACTCGGGATATGTCTTTATAATGCCGACCTTTTCCTCAACGTCGGTGTCCAGCACCATGTCGCCCGATGACTCGTCCTTGTAGCTGGATATGAACTCTATTGCGCCCTCCCCGTAGACCCTTGCGATGGGCCTGCTATTGATGCTCGTGAAAGCGTCCCTTCTGGACGTGTGGAACTTCCTTACTCTGGTGCCCCTGTGCACATGGCAGAACTCGTCGTTCATGTCCGCATGCATGCAAAGCACTATCTCCTTGCAGTCGGAAGACGAGAAGTTCACAGAGGATATGAGGTTGAACGCTGCATCAGAGGATGGCCTGTCCGATGACCTTTGGGCCCCCACGAAGACCACAGGCACGGGAAGCTCCCTGAGCATGAAGGACATCATGGATGTGGTATAGTGGAGGGTGTCGGTGCCGTGGGTCACGACCACCCCGTCATGGCCGTCCTCGATGTACCCGTATATGGTCTTGGCTATATCCTGCCAGTCCTTGAGCGTTATGTCCTCGCTGACTATTGAAAGGGCCTCCCTGCCGCTTATGTTGGCAAGGTCCGAGAGCTCAGGCACGAGCATGAGCAGCTCTTCCGGGGAGAATGCGGGGTACACGGCTCCGGTCTGGTAGTCGATCTTTGACGCTACGGTCCCGCCAGTGCCGATCACCGCCACGTCCGGAAGCTCGTCCTTGTACTCTATATCGACCTTGGGCATTGTGGCAGAGAAAGGCCTGCCTGCCTCAACTAGCTCCATGGACACATTTTCCTTGTTAAAACCAAAGTTATAACCGTTGTCCAGCTTTAAGGACACTATGCCCTTGCCCGCATCCGTGGGCATGAGAATACCTTCATAGACGTTATCTCCCTTCCTGACCCTGATCCTGTCTCCAACTTCCACATTCTCACCTAAAAATAGACAATCGCGATAATGTTTCCTAATCGAACGCCCACATTTATAAACTATATGGAATGCATTGACGCCCTGATGACGAAGAGCTGCTCGAAAAAAAGTCTTTTTTCCGCCACCACTTCCACCGACATTCCCATGCCCCCCAGCCTACTGATGGTCGTCTCATGCCCGGAGAGCGATGACTGGAGGAGGTATATCCTGCCATCGGGATTCAGATGCTCGCACACTCCGTCAAGGAATCTGTCCGTGGCCTCCCTGCCATCGTTCCCTCCGTCCCAGCACTTGTCAAAGGTGTCGCCCTCGAAATCCTCGGAAGGCAGATAAGGCGGATTGAACATTATGACGTCATAGCTTCCGCTGACATCCTCAAAGATATCGGATAAAAAAAAGCGGGCGCTCACGCCATTGAGCATAGCGTTCTTTGTTGAAAGCTCCACCGCATCCGGGTTGATGTCGACGCCTTCCACTTCCGCACCCGCCAAAGCCGCAGTGATGGAAACATAACCAGTACCGCAACCTATTTCCAATACCTTGTCCCCACTATGGATTTCAATATTCTCTGCCAAAAGCAATGTGTCTTCCAGGACGGGATAGACGTTGTCCCATTCCTCTATGGTGATGTCGGTTGCCATCATCAAAAAATAACAAGATGAACGTTAAAGATTTTGTCTTAAACGTCGATGACTATGGCAGTGGTGGTATCAATTACACCATCTATCTTGTGTATCTCCTGGATAACGGTCTTTGTCAGCTCACCAAGGTCCTTTGCGTTTATCCTTATTATTGAATCGTAAGGACCTGTGACTGCATCCACCATGGAGACACAACTATGTTTCTTTAGCTCTTCTACTACATCATGCACCTTGCCGATGGCAATGGTGACCAACACATAAGCCTCTACCATATTTGCACCGAGTGATAATAGATTTAAAATTATTTAAATCTTTCTTGAGAAAAATCATGCAAAATATCCAAGCAGGTCCACCAAAAGAAGAGATATGAAAACCACTATGGCAATGACCTGCAGATAGTTGTTCATATAGTTGTCAGGGTAGCGCAGCCTCGGGCCGATGAAAGGCAGGTGGTAGTGCTTTACATGGACGAGTGGCGAGAGGACGGGAACGCCTGATGTGGTCAAGGAATCTGCAAAAATATGGGAGACGACCCCCAATGCTGCGTAGGTAGCACCCTCCAGGCCGACCAGATTCGACACATAGCCCTTGCCTACCTCAAATACGCTAGGGACCGCATAGAGTGCCAAGAAAACTGCTGCAGCGAACACCAGCGAATGTGTGAACGTCCTCTCCGAGCGCCTGAGCACGGTCCTGTCCACATTGGGCAGCATGGAGAAAATGCCTACCCAGAGTATCATGTCGAACATCTTGAGGTCGTGAGAGCCCCAGAAAATGAGCACTCCTATGAGCGAGAACATGATGCCTATGGCCAAATGGGTCCTTGATTCCATGTGACTACCTCAGTCCCCTTACCATTACCAGGGCGGTCTCGCCGTCCTCGTAGTAGGCCTCTATCTTCTCTATAGTCTTGAAGTCCATCCTCTCGTAGAAGGATATGGCCCTTATGTTGCTCTCCCTTACCTCAAGCCTGATGCTTGTGCATGCCTTGTCCCGCTCCAATATGTCCATGATCTTCCTCATCAGCTCCCTGCCGATGCCCAGATTCCTATACTCCTCCAGGACGCCAAGCGATATGACATGGCCCTCGTCATTGTATGGTATTCCTATAACGTAACCCACCACCTTGTCGACCTCGGCCACAAGGAACGTGTCCTGGAAGTTGGCATAAAGATAGTTGATCATGTTAGGTGGGTAAGGGAACTTGAAGCATTCGTACTCGATAGAGAGCACCTGCATAACGTCCCTGGCACCTATTGTTCGTATAAGCATTTTTGTGACCACAGTATTTTTACAGATATATTTTATAATCCATTAGAAAAAATTATTGTATGTCAGGAAGCCCAGAAGACCCCAAAACACTGGAAAAATGCCTAAAGGCATCGATCGAGGGGGTCAGGTCCCAGTTGCCCACGATGATGGAAATAGAGTTCCCGGCCATCTTTAACGAGGAAGAAGTCTCTAGGATACACCTCGGGCTCACCAAGGCAATAAAGACCTGGTTCTTCATAAGGACAAGGAGGGTGGGTGGCGGCCTAAGGATATCCATGTTCCTTGACAAGGATATGATCGACAAGCTCATGGCGGTCGAGGACCTCAAGCGAAAGGCCAGCATCCCAAGTGAGTTCGTCACTGACCTGAAGTCTTCATTCATTGAATGCAAGAATGTGGAGGGGGACGGATGGAAGATGGTCCCCAGGCGGCTGGCGGAGATCGATCCAAAGGCTTTCAAGGCCTCAGCCGGGCAGCTCGCGAAGTTGGTGGACTGCCATATAAAGGGGAAAGTGCTTTGTGTGAGCGTGGATGAGAGGATGCGATACGCCCACAGGATGCTTCTCAACTTCCTCACATTGGTCGAAGAGGACGAGCTGGAATGGGCATTCCTTGCCATGCTACACTCCGCTCTTGAGATGGGTGCAAACTTCGGCATCCCCGTCGTTCCAAGGACGTGTGATGAATGGGCCGAGACATTGGGGGCAGGGCACAACTTCAAACGATTGGCTTCCGAGACCTATGACTTCCTGGTGTTCGAGCAGTATGTGGCAACGCTATTCCCAAATATTCCGCTTCAGGGAAGAGGAGTGCTTCTCCGGGGATACAAGGAATACATAAAAGACCTCAGGAAGGGCTCACTTCACGAAACTCTCTCGAATGAGATAGTTGAGGCGACAGGGATGAGCAGGGATCGGATAAGGGAAAGGATAGAGGAGAAGGGCCTCGTCTACGACTGATCTGCCTCGTCCTTGCTCAGCAGGTGATATATCGTTCTTCGCGGTATCTCAAGCTCCTGCGATATCCTTGTGATGGAAAGGCCTGCGTCCATGAGATTCCTTATCTCCTTGACGTCGTTCTCATCGTACACCTTCGGCCTGCCCGCGCCGCCGCCGAAGGGCCTTAACCTGACGTTCACCTTCTCAAGGGCGTTGCGTACCCTTGTAGAGGTAAGCTCATAAAGGGATGGAGGGCAGTAAATCGTTGAGAGATTGGGGCCGTTCTCTAAAAGCTCTATCACTACATCGATGCACGGCCTGAGGCATATGTAGACCTCGGAATCATCGAATCCTTCGCGTATATCGCTTATCAGCTGGTCCTTCTTCAACGCCTTGTATCTCTTCATTTCTCATCCTTTAGATAGTTCAGGAACATCTTGGTCCTGTTGGTGATAAGGGGCTTTCCCTCCATTATGCCTAGTTTCTTGAATCTTTCAATGGCATTTTCCACTTTGGTAAATTCAATGTTAAATATTTCGCTTGTCTCCTCCATGTCCTCGCTGGCAAGGTAGTAGGCGCAAGCCCCCACTACAGAGCTCTTCTCATGTATCTTGAGCCCCTCGAGCCTTGACTCCAGCTCCTCCTTCTTCGCTATTGCACGGCCGTACCTGCCAAAGATCGACTTGTCGGGGTCGGGGTCTATCCCAGGGAATATTGACGTATGACGCTCCCTCTCAAAGCGGGACTTCTTGAGATAGTACTTCATCAGGTCCCTGATGAAGATGCCGTAGCCCAAGGGGGCGTATCCTATGCCAAGGCATTTCCTCACGTACTTGTCAACGATGAGCTCCTGGTGGACCTTATGCTGCCTTGAGGTGGCGACGACCCTTTTCTTTGGGCCCATTGTCCTCTTTATCTTCAGGTCGGCGTCCATAGGCACCATGGAGCTGAAAGAGTCCCTCCTGCCATGGGGCGGGCGGAGCTGCTGGCCGCCAGACTGCTTCCCCTGACCCAGAAGGCCCACGATCTTTCTGTATGACAGCCTCTCCTTCTTTGGGAGATTTGAGAGCAGGAGCATGTACTCGCCCTTGTAGGGGAAGTATGAGAGGGTCTCAAAGTTGTAGACTCCGTCGGGATTGTAGCTGAGCTCCAGCTCCCCCGCAAGAAGCGACTCCACAGCCTTCTCTCCTGAAAGCCTCCTCTTCTCCAGCCTCACCTCCACAGCCTCCAGGAAGTGTGATATCGCTATCCTGTGCGCTGCGATGGAGTACTGTATGCGGTCAAAAGTCATCTTCTTCTTCGTGGCCGTCTGCCTGAAGAAAGGGTCCTTCCATGAGTCCCTCACACCCTTTACCACGTAGTAGGGATTCCTGAAGCCGTAAAAGTCCATCTCTGTCCTGAAGTCCCTGAGCCTTGAGTAGTTTGACCTCACAGTTTGGTAGGTGTCCAGAAAAGAGTCTGAGAGTGATGAGAAATCATAAGAGATGTTGTCCAAAAAACCATTAACTTCACTAATTAAAGACATGGCACTATCCCTTGATCGAGCTTATTATTGCCCTGAGCCTATCCGGGTCCTCCTCAACTATGTTCCCTGTGACTATTATGTCCGCCCCCGCCATTATTGCCGCCTTGGCGTCCTCGGGAGACCTTATGCCCCCTCCGACTATGAGCGGAACGTCTATGGAATGCCTCACCGTGCTGATCATCTTTTCCGGCACCGGGCTCTCGGCGCCGGAGCCTGCCTCAAGGTATACGAGCCTCATGCCCAGGTACTGGCCAGCCAGCGCATAGGCTGCCGCAATGCTCGGCTTCCTCCTAGGAAGAGGGTCCGCCTCCCCGATGAAACCAACCGTCATTCCAGGCTCCACTATCAGGTATGCCATTGGTATGGGTTCTATCTTTGCCATCTTGACCGAGAAGGAACCTAGGGCCTGGGACTTTGTGATGAAGTAAGGATTTCTCGAATTGAGTATCGACATGAAGAATATGGCGTCCGCATAGGGTGTGATTGCAGTCGCCCCGCCAGGGAAAAGTATGATAGGGAGCTTCGTGCTGGACTTGAGCGTCTTTACGAACTGGTCAAGGAAGGGCCCAGCGGCATTGGTCGACCCGCCCACCATGAACGCGTCGGTCCCCGCATCCTCGGCCAGCTTGGCTATGCCTCCAAGGTCCTCTATCGGTGTGGAAGCCGGATCGAACAAAGTGAAATGTAGCTTCCCCTGCTTGAGCTTGTTAGTTATGTAATCCTCAACTTTCATTGACACACCTATCTATGATGGAAAAACACAATATAAATATGTATTTATGAAAATACTCTTGAAAAACAGTCTCGAATATATAAAGAAAGATAGGATAAAAGGGTCTACGCCCTCTTTTCCTTTGCCTTGTAACGCAGTGAGCTTGAACCGCACTTGCGGCACTTCACTGCTTTGTAACCGTTTCTCGCATTGCACTTCATGCATATTTTGTACTTGAAAAGCCTCAATTCGGCGACAGGTGATCTCATTTCTAATCCTCCAGATACTCGTTTTGAATACTCACTACTTCGGAACTGTCCAAAGCATTTGAATAACGCTCAAGGAGTTCCTCGTTAAGTTTTATGAACGTTACACCCCATTTGAACTTATCCATTATATTTAAAGCTTTTGTCTTTTCTCCCAGTATGTACAAGGCTGCCGCAATGGCCTCTGCGGTCGAGAGCTTTGTCGGCCTTCCGTAGTTCACGGGGTTTGCGGCCACAAGGTAGGGCAGCGCACGGTCCTCCATCCTGTGTGAAATCTTCTTGAATATCCTCTGGGCGTCCTCCCAGGAGCAGTCCAGGGCCGAAACGCCGTTCTTGAGGAACTGCCTGTCTGAGGGCGAGAGCGCCTTTTGTGAGAAAGGATTGAGGAATATGGAGTGTGGCGTGATCATGTTCACCCTGTTTACCAGGGTCGCGAGGTCGAACTTTGCCAGCCTCTTGGCGCTGCATTTCTTCGGGTCGCACTGCTCTGCGTGATATATCTCAATCCTTACCATCTTCCCAGCCCTCTTTGGATAATAAATATACAATGTTGTCTTTTATGTTCCCTTTTTGGGTGTCCTTGAATCCGCATCTCTCGAACAGTCTTTTTGCCCTTGAGTTGTTCTTGTGGACGATCGCGATGATGTCCAGGGAATCTGTGGAGGTAAAGATGATCTCTATCATCTTCCTCATGGCCTCGGAGGCGATGCCCTTTCCCCAGAGGTATTCCCTGATCTTGATATCTGCCAGCGAGCAGGGCCTGAAGACGTCCTTTTCCCAGTCACCGAAGGTGAAGGCCTCATACAGCATCCCGAAGGCCTCCTCCCCTGCCGGTCTTCCGTCTAGGAGTATTATGTACTGCTCTGAGCGGAAGGCCTTGCCCTTCTTTGAGAGCAGGTACTGGTCATGCCACCTCTTTATGTCGATGCCCCCGCTGGGTATGCCTGAGTACTTGTTCACTCCCTTGTACTTCCAGATCCTGTCAAGGAAACCCAGATACTTCTTATCAAAAGGTTCTAGCTCGATCTGCATCATCATAACCATTTTAAATTGAGATCATTTGTGTGCAAGGACAACTGTCACCTTGCCCCCATCTTTCGAGTCGACCCTCACGAAACCGAATCTCTCGAACTGAACTATCTCGCCAACGTTCAGGTCTGCAATTGATGGCTCTCCAAGGCCGCTGACTGTCTTGAGGCTGTCCATGTCTATCTCCTTGTCTATGTATAAAGAAGAAGGCACAATCACATCCACATTTACATTCTCCTCTGGCACCCACTGGACCTTCCTGAGCGAGCGAAGGTCGAGGTCGTCCGATGCCCTCTTCGATACTATTCCGCTTCCAGACATCCCTTCGACAGTTATGTTGCAGAGGTCCTTTAGCCTGAGGATGTCCCCCTCCTTGAGCTGTCTCGCATCGCTGCCTGCTACGTATACCTTGTCGGTCGCGGTCATCCTTCTCTCCCCAAGGTCCCGTTCCGGATGCATCCTCAGGGTCACCTCTACATCTTCCTGGCCGTCGATCGTCACCTTGGTGGGGCCCTCCACAAAGAAGAATCTCTTCGAGACAGGGTCTATCAGCTTCCTGTTTATGGACTCTATCAAGGACCAGTCTATCTCAGGCTCCGCCGTTGAGAGGCCCATCTCCTTTGCGAGCTCGTGCACCGTCTCCGGAACAATTCCGCGCCTCTCCAGGCCACGCAGAGTGACCAGCCTCGGGTCGTTCCAGCCCTCTACCACTTTCTCATCGATAAGCGGCCTGATAAGCCTCTTTGATGTGGGTGAACCACGAATAGTGAATCTTGAATACTGTATGGTGATGGGGCACCTCAGGCACAGGAACTTCCTGATGTAGTCCTGAAGCTCTATTCTCAGGGTGAACTCGTTGGACCTGAGGACATGGGTGATGCCCAGGATCGAATCCTCAATGGAACATGCGAAGTCGTAGACGGGCCAGACGGTGTACTTGTCGCCCTGTATAGGGTGCGGGTGTCTTATCACACGGAACAGCGTTGGGTCCCTCATTGCCGTGTTCTGGGAAGTTGTGTCGCCCTTGAGCCTAAGTGCAAGGCTTCCCTCCTCCATGTCGGGCATCTGCCTCCAAAGCTCCAGATTCTCATCGACGCCCCTTTTGGCGCATTCGCATGTCTTCTTGTTGAACCGGAGCTTGGACACCTTTTCCGGCTCACATCCGCAGACATATGCCCCTCCCTTCTTGATCAGCCCTTCGGCATATGCGTAGTACTTGTCCATGTCATCAGACATGTTATGCTCCTTCTCCCATGATAGGCCGAGCCACTTGAGGTCCCTCTTTATGTTCTCATAGTACTCCGCCTTCTCCTTCTTGGGATTGGTGTCGTCAAACCTCAGGATTACCGTGCCATCGTACTCTCTTGCGTAATAGTAATTGAAATAGAATGATAGACCATGTCCCACATGTGGGTATCCATTGGGTTCCGGCGGCATCCTTGTGATCACCTTGCCCATCTCCGCCCCCGGCAGTGGCGGCAGCCCTCTCTTCTCCTTCTTCTCGGACACGAAGAAGTCCGGGTCCATCTCCTCTACAAGCCTTCTCTGTTCCTCCAGTCCCAGGGAGTTGACCTCGTTTATGATATTGATAACTTCAGGTATGATCTCCTTTGCCCTCTTCCTCAGGTCGGGATTCTGGCCAAGCAGCTTGCTTATCACTGCCTTCTGCTGCGCCTCCCCGCCGTGGGAGACGGCATTCTTCAATGCAAATTCCCTAATCTCGCTCTCCATTGCCACCACGGGTGAAATAAAATCGTGTGCAATATAAAATTAACTAATTCAATCTCTCAACTGCAACGGAATAGAATGCGTTCTCTTCGCATGAGTATAGCTTGTTGAACGAGTCCCTCCCGTCCAGGAGCGCGACCTCCTCATAGTCGTACCTCTCCTTCCTGCCGACATATACCACCCTGACGTCATACTTGTCCAGGATGCTCATGTCGCCATGGTAGAAGTCGTTTGTGTCATTGGTCCTCTCGGAGTACCTGAATGAACCGGAGTAGTAGGAACCCTTTATGGGAATCTTCCCCGATATCGCTGCGCTTATCGGTGCGAAGAACCAACCCGTCATGATCTGGCCGTCAACGACCGCATAGTCCCTGAGCCAAAGGAACGACTGCTCCTCGTTCTCGTAGACCAGTGGCGAGATGGAATCGACATAGTCCAAGGGGGCGGACATCGTTACAAGGAATATGCCCACTATGCCAATCGCAATCACCTCCTTGCTCGATGAAAGAAGATGCCTGAGCCCCAAGGCCGCAAGGATGGCGACGGGTATTGCCAGAAACTCGATGTATCTGGAGGGTAGCACCCAGAAAAGCGAGGTGGTGAGAATGAAAGCGATGATGTACAAGGACATCATGAAGATGTCTGAGCGCTTCCTGTTGACATATGCTATTCCAGCGCCAACGAAGGAGAGGGCCAGCTGGAACACCCCCAGCTTTACGGGATAGTCCTTGATCGACATCGCGACGCTCTCAGGTATCCTGGAGTAGACGCCGTGGTCAAAGAGGTAATAAAGCCAGTATGAGGGCAGGATGGCAGACAGGCCTACGACCACCAGGATATTTCTGAGCATCCTCCATTGTTCCGCCTTGTCGTGCTTGTATACTAAAAAGTAGGTAAAAGACCCGTATAGGATTAACATGATGGAGAACATGATGAGTGTAAGGCCATGGGAGAGCACCACGCCAGCCCCGAATACTCCTGCCAGGACGGAGAATCTCCAATCCTCCTCAGACTTTATGAGGAATATCATTGAAAGCAACATCAGTATTATCGCAAGTGCCTGAGGGGACGATATCACCCCCCTGTCCACCGCCACGGGTATGAAGATGTACATTATGGAGGAAAATATGCCGACCTTTCTGTCAAAAAGAAGCTTTGAGAACCAATATATTAGGAAGGCGGTGAGGGGATACAAGAGCATTGGGAGGTACCTGGCGACTGATTGTGTGGACCAACCACCAATCTTTGATATCAAAGCCAATAGGATATGGAATGCAGGCGGGTATAGATTAGGCCTTCCCGTAGGGCCAAAGGACCCCCAATCCCACCAGACGAATCCGTGAGTGAAGGACTCGCCCATCCTGATGTGGAACCAAACGTCCCATGAGAATGGTATCCTATACTTCAAAACTGGTATGGCGATCAATAACAGCGCCATTATTAGGATAAGAAATATTGAAATTGTTTTTAGACAGGTCCAGCGGCGCATCGGTATAATTCTATAGATGATTAAAAAAAACTATTGTTATTCTAATCATCAAAACATATGAATAAATCAATCTCTCGGTGCCCAAAAGGCAAACTAATTATATTATGATAATAAGTTGTAATGATGATATGAAGGTAAGATATGCCACAATCATAGTTGATGATATGGAAGAGTCAATTAAATTCTACACTGATGTAATGGGATTTGAAATTTATAGCCAACATAATCTACAACCCAGGGCAATGATCACTATTTTGAAAGGGGAAGGAGATGCGATGATAGAGCTTATAAAAAATAAAGAAGATGAGATTGGCTTCTATTCAGTGGGGATGGACGTTGATGACATCGAAACTACTGTGGAAGAGCTAAGGTCCAAAGGTGCTAAAATCATAATGGAACCCAGACCAATAACAGTAGGTTTTCTTGCATTCCTGGAAGACCCAAATGGTGTCAAAATTGCGCTAATTCAAAATCACCCATAGCAGACCACATACTCCCCATAAGTCAAGTAGATCCTGTCATTGGCTATGGAGAACATCGAGTATGGATCAACAGACAATTCCCATTGTAGATCTCCATTGCTTATCTTATGAGACATCATTTGCCCATCTGTGGAAATGGTAAAGATCTGATCGAAACCCAATAAGGGAGTTGTAGTAGAGATTTTCAGGAAAGGCTCTTTCCATATCATGGCCCCTGTGTTGACATCGTGACAGAACAGGCCATCATCAGTTCCCACGAAGTATAATCTGTCATTGGCAACGCTAACAGGGCTGTATTGGTAATCTGGATTTGGGCCATTATAGTTCAGCTGCCAGACCTGATCCCCTGTTGATGCATTCAGGCAAGTTAAATTCCCACTAAAATTGCTTACAATGACCTTACCTTGATAATATGATATATTGTACATTGAATAGTAAGATAATGGGATTTCACTGCTCCAAACCAACGCTCCTGTGTTCACATCGACACAAAACGCATCCTTGCCCGTGCAGGCGAACAGTCTCCTATCGGCATATACTATATTTGAGCCGATGTAAGGCGATGATGGGTCCTCATAATTCCATTTGACCACGCCGCTATCGAGATCTAGGCAGAATATGCCGGTCGCTCCGGAAAACAGCATACCGTCAGATACTGCAAGATATTTTGTGTACTCTTGATCTCGTTCGTTTATGTCCAATACAGGTTCCCCTGAAATGGCATCAAAGCCCTTGACACTTATTTCAGCAATATACACATTTCCATCGTAAAGAACGGGGCTGTCCATCATTGCTACAAATATTATAGGTGCCTTCCAGTAGATGGAGCCATCTGTCTCATCCAGACAATACAAATAGGATTCTGTCTCATTTTCTATTACATACAAGTATGCTCTTCCATACCCTACAACAGGGGCGCCGTATGTAGAAAACGAATTTGTATCTAAATGCCATAGCAAGTCCTTGGAATCTATCTCATTGGGGGTGTTGCCTGATGATGAGGCATCATACCACTTCATAGGATAATCCTTTAGGCCAAGGGATAAATCAGTTGGTGATTGGGTGACCGGTGGATTTGTTTGCGTAGGTGCAACGGTGGTGCTTGGGTTGGTGGTCGGAGGGGGGCTCTCATTTTCCTCTGGGCATCCATTGTTATATATGGAGCCAGGTATGGTGGGGCAAGCATCAAATTTGTCCTGAACCCCATCGTTATCGGTATCTTTAACGTCATTGCCAGACAAAGAGCCAAGACCATCTAAAGAGAGCTGGCCATTGTATTGAAGGAATCCAACTAATACTATCAAAAGAACTATTACAACAACTAATACCTTTCCCTTTGCCATAGAACGTATCTATTTTGGGCGTTATATAATTATCGTGATTTAGAAATATCAATATAATAAGAGTTAATAAAGTGAAAAAGTAATATTAACAAGGTCTCCAGCCCTATTGGAGGATATTTGCTTTGTCCAAAAAAACATCAGATGAACATCTTACAAATCCGTGGACATTATCAACAGAGGAAATAGCCGAACGATTAGATGTAATTATTTATAATGGGCTAGATGAGAAAAATGTTGTAGAGAGACGTAAAAAATACGGTTCAAACACATTAAAGATATCTAAAAAGACCAGCCAATTGGTTATACTTCTCAGGCAGTTCAGAAGTCTTCTTGTAATATTGCTCATAATCGCTTCGATCGTTGCCTTGGCCTATAATGAGGTACTTGAGGGCATATCCATCCTGATAGTACTATTGCTAAATGCTTTCATCGGGTACTTCACAGAGGTCCGGGCTATAAGGTCGATGGAAGCCCTTCGTAAAATGACCCGTATAGATGCGGAGGTGCGCAGGGAAGGCATTATCAAGAAAATACCTGCCAAGGGCATAGTGCCTGGGGACATCCTGATCCTTGATGCCGGAGACATGGTCGCTGCAGATGCCAGGATCATAGTCTCATCAAAGCTCCAGGCAGACGAATCCACACTAACTGGAGAATCCGTCCCTGTCAGCAAGAACAGCTCTACATTGGACGAGGACAAGCCCCTAGCAGAGAGAAGGAACATGCTTTACAAAGGCACTTACCTTACTCGTGGAACAGCTGAGGCCATAGTTGTCTTTACAGGCATGAAAACCGAAATGGGAAAGATATCTTCATCCATTGAAGAAGTTGAGGATGAAAAGACCCCATTGGAAAGGAAACTGGATGAGCTTGCAAAGAAGCTGATACCACTATTGGTCATAGTTGCCGCCATAGTCGGTGTTACAGGATACCTCAGAGGCCTAGATCCCTTGCTCATGGTAGAAGAAGCCATAGCTCTAGCCATAGCGACCGTTCCCGAAGGCCTTCCTATCGTAGCGACACTTGTGCTCGCCAGGGGAATGTTGCGTTTGGCAGAAAACGACGTGCTTATCAATAATCTCTCATCAGTAGAGACCTTAGGGTCCACAACCATCATATGCACTGACAAGACGGGCACCCTGACAGAGAACAAGATGACTGTCACCACATACGAGCTGTATGATGGGAAAGTGGATGTGACAGGCACAGGACTAGAGACCGAGGGACTGTTCATCGACCAACATCGACAGATGATCCCATCAGAAGATGCCACTTTGAGAAGCGCTCTTGAGATAGGTGTTCTATGCAATAATGCTTCTATCTCTGGAGAAGGAGATAATAAAGAGGTGATAGGGGAACCAATGGAGATCGCTCTTCTTGTTGCTGGAGAGAAGGGGGGCATGAAAAGATCCGGCCTCTTGGAAAGACTTCCAGAAGCCCGCGAGGTCTCCTTCGACCCTTCTATCAAAATGATGGCTACATATCATGAAATGGATGATAATTATCTTGTCGCTGTGAAGGGCGCCCCCGAGAAGGTATTGGATCGCTGTTCGACCATAATGCATGCAAATGGCAGCCATTTACTGACCTCTGAGCTGAGGTCAGAATGGATTGAGAAAGGAGAGGAAATGGCAAGGTCAGGATTGAGGGTCATAGCTCTTGCCAACAAAGTCGTGGACACCCTTGATAAGGCGCCTTATGAAAGCTTGAGCTTGATCGGCCTTGTTGGGCTTATGGACCCTCCTAGAAAAGAGGTGAGATCTGCAATAGAAAGATGTCAAAGGGCAGGTATGAGAGTGATCATGATCACTGGTGACCATGCGGCCACTGCCAAAAGCATAGCGCAAAAGGTAGGCCTTATCTCCTCGCCCAATGAAGAGGTTGTGGAAGGAAGAGAGCTCATAGACATAGAGAATAAGTCACCTGATGAATTAAATAAATTCATAAGGGCATCCATTTTTGCCAGGGTAACGCCTGAGAACAAGCTGGATATCATCGGCATCCACCAAAGGAACAGGTCCATTGTCGCCATGACAGGTGATGGAGTGAACGATGCTCCAGCGCTCAAAAAAGCAAATATAGGCGTGGCCATGGGGATAAGAGGGACCCAGGTTGCCAAGGAGGCATCCGACATGATCCTTCAAAATGATGATTTCACCAGCATCGTTAAGGCTGTCAAGGAAGGAAGGATCATTTTCGGCAACATAAGGAAGTTCGTCATATACCTGATATCATGTAATCTTAGCGAGCTGATTGCAATACTTATTGCATCGATAATAGGCCTACCGCTGCCCTTGCTCCCCTTGCAGATACTCTTCCTCAATGTTGTGAACGATGTGTTCCCCGCTTTCGCCTTGGGGGCATGCAGGGAGTCCAAAGGAATAATGGACAGGGTGCCTAACAGGTCCGATGAACCAATATTGACACATGCTAACTGGGCAGAGATGAGCTATTACGGGCTCTTGATATCAATCGTTACGGTAGCTTCATTTTATTTTAGCGATGGCATGCCTGAGGCTCAAAGGATCACAATATCATTTCTAACTTTGGCCTTTGCACAGCTTTGGCATGTGTTCACTATGCGGGCCATATCCTCAGGCCCATTGAAAAATGAGATCACAAGGAATGCATATGTTTGGGGAGCTATTCTGCTATGTACTCTGCTTTTGTTAGCTTCAGTATACATTCCAGGGTTCTCAACGGCACTTAGCACCCAGTCCCCAGGAAAGGAGGGATGGACGATGATAATCTCTCTGAGCCTGGTTCCGCTCCTTGCTGGACAGATGGAAAGAGAACTGAGGAAAAGGATATAAATCAATAATTATGCCCAAGAAGATACATTAATTCTCTAGCTGTCAAAACCAAAAAGCAATCTTTAAATTTAATGAGGGACAGAGATAGACAGCTTGATGTGGGGATATAATGAAAGCTTACGAAGTGTTCAAAATCAAGGGCAACAAACTGGAGTTGTCCGAGCAGTGCATGAGGGTCCTGGAAGTCTCCGATGGCTCAATTTTGCTTATGGAACTGGACCGTAATGAAAAAGAGATAATCATCTCCAGCATAGGTGAACCAGACTCGAAGATCATTGAAATGAAAGCGATAATGGACAACAACCCAGTGGCGAACGCAAAGATAGACCTTGTGCTGGGAGGAGAAGACATTACTATAATTTATGGAGAAGGGCAGTCAACAAAGGGCGCCTATTATTCTGTTAAGCTCTTAGACCTGAAGAATGCCAAAATATCAGAATCGGAGCTCAGCAATAAGCTCAAGGACACAGGAGTTATCCGTGAACTGGAGCTCATAGAGCTATAAGAAGGTGTACAATTGTCCCTAAAGAGACGTTTCATCAGGCAGGAATTGGAAATATTCAAGGAAAAGAAGTTGGACGACGACACTTTCTCAAAGAAGCTGAGATTCCCCTCAAAAATGTTTGCAAAGGATGTCATGACCCCTTATAAGTCGGTCAAGCCAGACACATCTATTCATGAACTTCTAGATTTACTTAAGGAACAGAAGACCTCTATCTTCATAGTGGTCGATGATAAAAATAATCTATTGGGTATCGTCAGGGAGAGCGATCTAATCAAGCTTCTGTCCAGACCAAGTTTTTCCACCGGAATTGGAAGCTCCTTGTTCAAGAAGGCATTCGTGAGGGTCAGTGATTCGGTAGAGGACATAATGACGGTGAAACCAATATTCGTATATGAGAAACAGACAATAGAGGAAGTAGCGACGGTAATGGGAAAATACAAGATCAAGAATCTTCCCGTTCTTAATGATGAGAAAAAGGTCGTTGGAATAATCAACACAAAACGGCTTATACTATTGATGAGGTTGCTTAGCCAGGGATAAAATGGACCTACTCGTAGAGATACTGCTAATACTGTTGGTAGCTAAGGTATTCGGTGAGGTTATAGAACATTTTGGATACCCGTCCATAATAGGTGAGCTGATAGGCGGTCTTATAATTGGCAATACTTTTCTGCAGATAATCGATGTCACGCCTTCCCTTGAAAGATTTTCTTTTATAGGCATTCTCTTTCTAATGTTCTTTGCTGGTGCGGAGACCAGCATCGATGACCTTAAGAAGACCGGTAAGACATCATTTGTTGTGGCACTGGCCGGAATATCCGTGCCTTTTTCACTGGCGTTGATACTTGGTTATGCATATGACTATGGATTATATACATCCCTTTTCTTGGGGACCGTCGTTGCCGCAACCTCGGTAGGCATTACCGTAAGGGTACTGATAGACATGGGGAAGCTCCGCTCAAGAGTGGGAATGACCATCATCAGCGCCGCGGTTATTGACGACATACTGGCAGTTTTTCTCCTTACCATCATCACAAGCCTGGCAACTACGGGGAACGTAGAGATCTTTCAGGTGGTGAGGATCCTGATCTTCATCTTTCTGTTCTTCTTCATTTCTTTTTACATCGTGTTCCCCATATTAAAAAAGGCACTCAGCTACACCTACAAGCTGAAGACCGAGTCAGGACTTGAATCGCTTGTCATTATATTCATACTGTTCTACTCAGTATTTGCTGAGGAGATGTACATAGCTGGTATAACAGGATGTTTTCTGGCAGGGCTTTTGGTCTCACAGACAGAGGAAAGGAGGTTTCTTGTGACCAATACCAAGACCATTGGTTACGGATTCTTCATCCCCTTCTTCTTCGCCTACATAGGCGTTGCTGCGGACCTGAAACTTATATACTATGCCGGCATTGTCGGCTTCCTTCTGATCATAGTGGCCATAGTGGGAAAGGTTATCGGATGCTACTCCATATGTAAATACTACAAATTCGATAACCATGACTCCCTTACTGTAGGTTTCGGAATGGTCCCAAGGATGGAGGTTGCAATAATCATTGCCAACATTGGTCTCGTGCAAGGTATCCTGGACAAATCACTCTATTCCACTATAATACTTATGGCCTTTGTGACGACACTTATTACACCGCCGCTATTGAAGCTATTGATCAAGGATAACAAATCCCAGTCGAGCGAACTTGATGTTTAGGATGTAATTAGATGGTAGTTCATAGCGCGGGAATGCTCCCATATCGATACAAGAAGGAATGCTTAGAGTTATTCTTAGTTCATCCCGGAGGGCCCTTTTGGGCCAAAAAGGAACTAGGTTCTTGGTCTATAGCAAAAGGGACAGTTGAAGAGGGAGAGGAGGTGCTTGAAACAGCGAAGAGGGAGTTCTTAGAGGAGACTGGACACAAGATAAGGGGAAATCTCATAGAACTGGGCGAAATAAAACAGCCCAGCGGAAAGGTGGTGCACGCCTGGGCATCAGAAGAGATAATAGACCCCAAAGGGATTACCAGCAACACATTCCAACTGGAATGGCCTAAGAGATCGGGGCACATTGTGGAGTTTCCGGAAGTTGACAGGGCGGGATGGTTCGACCTGAAAACTGCCAGGAAAAAGATACTCAAAGGACAGATAGATTTCATTGACATTTTGATAGAAAAACTTGGATATCATGACAATGATGAAGATGAAAATAGATACGAACAGACACATTTGATGTAAATCATTGAATAATTTTATATGGATATATTTTCATTCTATCGTCTGGTGGTCATATGAATATAGGGGTTGTAATTTCAAGCAATGACGCGGAGACCTGTTGGAACGCTTTAAGGTACGCTAATTTTTGCTTGGAAAAAAATGACGAAGTACAGGTATTCTTCATGGGAAAGGGTGTAGAATACGAAAAAGTGAGCGAAAATAAATTCAACACCATAGAGCAGGCTGAGTTATTCATGAAGGCGGGGGGAAAAATATACGCCTGCGGTAGCTGTATCAAGTCTAGAGAACAGGGAAGCTCAGAGATGTGCCCATTGTCTACCATGAACGACATGTATGAGATGGTCAAGAACAGCGATAGAGTTGTAACTTTTTGATATCATGCTTTCTCACAATATTATATTATTTTATGTCTGTGATAATGACTTTTCATTTATGATATCAAAGCCTTTTTGCTTGAGATAGTCTATTTTGAGGGCTCAATCTCTTTTCAGAAAATCTGCCCATGTTGTATTCATATTGTCAATATTAGCTTCCCAATATTTTAGGCGCTTATATAACCACTCGGATTCTGTTGAAATTACTTCATCAAAATCATTCTGATTATCACTTGCATATATTAGAGATGTGAGGGCGTAAATAACAAAACCCATGGCATGTGTAGCTACATGGACTGTACCAACTACGTGTCCAGTGGCCCGAGCTGCAGCACAGGCGGCGGAATTTTCGACAACATCATTAGCGGCATTGTGAGCAGCATGCGCGGCTTTTTTGGCCAATGGCATTTTTATATCTCCTTTGGACCAAGACCTTGCGGCCTCTATGGCATTTCGAGGACGCATATCCTGTGGATAATAAGTCTCGAAGATGTCGAGGATCCGATCGGAGCAATCGATCGCCCATAACACCAAGGTCTTATGCCTTTGTTTTTGGATGAGATCTGCAAGGGGCCGCAATTGAGGGCTATTTTTTGAGACTAATAGTTTTCTTTTTTTCTTTGCCATATCATTGACCGCTCTAGAAACTACATCGTATTTTTATCCTAGGAATAATAATCAATATAATCCTCTAAAAATATACTCTTTTGTTCTAAAAAAAGAGAAAAGAAAGGATTCAATTGAAGCAGTAAAGCCTGAATCCTATTGGCACCACAAGATGTCCATCAGCTACCGAAGGATATATGCCATCGTAGAGGACAAAATCACTGTAGTCAGGTGAATCTGTAAAGAACCAGCTCTGCACGCCAGAGTTCCCGTTTATACCATATAAGTCGTTGCTGCTCTCCCATCTTTGTGCGGCGGCGTTATAGGCACTGTTATAGAATCCAAGATACAGTACATTGCCGCCGCTCCCTGTCATGAAGTTCATGAAGAAATCGGGTATTTCGCTCCTCCGCAGCATTGCCCCGTTGGTTGGGTCCAACTTATATATGTAGGTGGCATCAGGATCACCCAACGTGTTCCATCTGACTCCGAAGTAGACATATTCCTCAGATAATGTGAGATGGTCTCCGAAGAAGGATCCTGATTCCGTCCTGAACTCCCATCTCCTAGCGCCGGTCGCCGGGTCATAGCTTGCAATGCTGCAGTACCCGAAGAACTCCCAATCTATCTCGTAATCGAACAATGTGACATATATGTTGTTGTGCCCGTAGGCTATGCGCCAAATGGGTTCGTCTACATTGTATAAGCCGCGATCGGCTGCCAAAAGGTCGCTCATCCAAAGCATTTCCCCATCATTCGCATCGAGGCATACGAGATATCCCTTGGCAGTGGCCCCGTTCACTGCACCAAAATAGACCT
>Ga0272441_10004220_pt1 | contig 26409 bp, 11 predicted proteins | sample SSMProp6N_FD_193582 | JGI IMG/M metagenome (GOLD analysis project Ga0272441, IMG submission 193582) | Marine sediment archaeal communities from Little Sippewissett salt marsh, Falmouth, MA, United States - SSM-Prop-6N | ecosystem: Environmental > Aquatic > Marine > Wetlands > Sediment ... | reverse complement strand
CATTCACCATCCACCATCCACCATCTACCATCCACCATCCCAAATCCGCGAGGCTTAGGCGCGGATTTGGGGACCCTCTATTCGAGCCAGACCCGCGCGCGGTAACACGCCGTCGGCTGCGGCGCGTCGTTCGTATAGCGCACGGTCTGGCCCGCGCCCAGCACATCGCCGTGGCCCGGCACCGCCTGCCACGCGCTCGATTCGCCGATACGCTGCTCCAATGCGTAGTGTCGGGACCTGCCGGTGTAGCCGGGGCCGGTTGCCGCAACGGTCTGGAACGATACCGTGAGGGGCCCGCCGCTCCCGCCAATTTCAACTTTCCAATTTCCAGTTTCACTCCCCGGATCCGTGCCGAGAATGAACTCTTCAATATTCAGCAAGCCGTCGTTGTCGGGGTCCGCGCCGGCCGGCAGGCCGGCGTCGGCGAAGTACGCAAGCTCCCACGCGTCCGGAATCCGGTCCCGGTCCGGATCCTCGGCAACGGCCAACGTACCTCGCAGTGCGACCAGCCCCAGCTCGAACGTCAGATCACTGCTGCTCAGAGACCGGTTCAAGACCATAACCGCAACCGTGTTGGTCTGTCCGAGCACCGGCAGCGCGCCGCCCGCAAAGGTCTGCGTCCAGGCCGTGCCGTCCACGACCGTGCTCTCGGCCGTCGCATCATAGGCCGGGCACGTGCCCGGCGCGCCCGGCACATTGACCCGCGCGATCTCCAGGCCGTTCAGCCAGATCACGAACCCGTCGTCGTACAGCGCGTCAAGCTCGAGCGCCGTGACCTCGGCCGGCAACCGGATCTCGAACGTCCGCCGCAGGAACAGGCTCGTGTAGGCGTCCTGCATCCCCGCCAGCTCCGTCCCGTACGGGCCGTCGCCGTAGCCGAACGGAGCGGGCCCTTCTGCCCAGCCCGAATCGTCGTAGCCCGGCCTCCGCCAGGAGTCGGCCGGTGCCGATGCCTCGGTCGTCCCCTTCGCGTAGCGCCAGACCGCGCCACAGCCGATCCCTTCGACACGCAGCGGAGTGGTCGCGGCGGCAATCTCGGAATAGGCCGAGTTGCCGGCTGTGTTCCAGGCCTTCACCTTGTAGTAGAACTTTGTGTCTTCCGGCAGGTCCGTGTCCGTATACGCGGTCGTGCCCGGCCCCAACGTCGCCACGCGTACCCACATGTCCGTGTACGACCGGCGCCGATCGATCTTGAACGCCGCCTCGTTCACACTGTTGTCCTGCCAACTCAAGGCGACTGTCGCCACGCTGACCGTGCCCGTCGCCAGACCGCTCGGCGCCGCCGGCGGGATCGGGCCGCTCGGCGTCATCGCCGAGACAACATCCGAATAAAACGAGTTGCCCGCGCTGTTCCAGGCTTTGATCTTGTAGTAGAACTTCGTGTCCGGCGGCAAACCCGTGTCCGTGTGCACGGTCGTGCCGGGACCGAGCGTCGCAACACGCACCCACGGCGTCGTCATGGACTGGCGCCGGTCGATCTTGAATTGCTCCTCGTTGACGCTGTTGTCGCGCCAGCTCAAGGCAATGCCGGTCTCAGACACCGCGAGCGCCGCCGGCTCGCTCGGCGCCGCCGGCAGCAAGCTGTAGCCGCCGTACTCGCCCGCACCCATGTCCGGCGCGGCGCCGTCGTATTCCAACGCCAGACCTTCGCCCTGCACAATGTCGATCCCAGGGCTGACCGTGATGCGGTTCGCAGCGTAGTCGATGCTCGTGATCGTGGCCGTCTGCCCATGCTCCGTCTCGATCCTGTCCCCCGTCTGGCCCGCAATCCCGTACCCGTCACAGAACCAGGTCGCGTCGTCCGCAACGAACGTGGTCTGGCCGTTCGCGGTCGGGCTGGAAACCGTGGTCAGCCAGTCGCCCGCATCCACGCAGGGCGAGCCGCCGGCCAGCTCAAAGCTGTTCGTGTCGACAAACAACGGGTCCGCCACAAACGAGCCCGGGCTCGGATCGTTGTACGCCGGGTTCGCCGCCTGCCACGCCGCAAAATTCGCTCTTGTCCCGCTGCGGTATTCCCAACCGTTCGCCAGGTCCGGATAGTAGCAGTTGTGCGTGAACAGGTTGTGGCTGCCGTTCTCCCAATGTTCCGAATTGACCATGAACGTGTCGGACTCCGCGACAATGTTGTTCTTGTACACATTGCCGTCCGCGCCTTTGCTGAGTTTCAATCCCTCGCCGCAGTCGTAGAGCGTGTTGTTGAAGATCTTGTTCCCGGGCGAGGCCGGCTTGTTGAACTTGATCCCGAAATTGCAGCGCGCGATGATATTGCCGTACACCTTCGCGGCGGTTACTCCGTGATCGTCGCCCGGCCCGCAGACAATCGCGACCCCTGCGTGACTCGTGCGGTACGTCTTCCTGCAGTCCGTCATGACGTTGCGACGGTACACATTCCCCACGCTCGTCTGGCCGTTGGCGACCCATACGCCTGTCGGCGATCGGCAATAAGAGAAGACATTGTCCTCGATAATCGTGTAGCTCGTGTTCTGGACGCCGACCGCGTGGCCGTCGTTGTTGTTGTATTCCTCGTAGTTGCAGTACGTGATCGTGTTGCCCCGAACCACATGGTAGTCGCCCGGCAGATTCACGAAATACACGCCGTCGCCCACCTTCGTGATCGTGCAGTGGTTGACCGAGCAGTGGCCGGCCGTGTCTTCGAAGCTGACGGCTCCCCCGTAGATGAAGCTGATGTCGCAACGCGTGACGTTCACGTGATGGCTGCCGTCCCGGATCGAAAAGCCCCCGCCGCCGACGTACCGGATGTCCAGGTTCTCGAAGTCCACATACGATTTGCCGTAGGCACGTATGCCGTAGTAGCTGTAGCCGATCTGGATCGTATGGTTCGAAGGATGCCCGGAGCTCGGCCGGTAGTACAACGTCGAGCTGGCCGACGCGTAGTCCCAATCCCCGTTCGCAAGAAGCGGATCGGCGACGCCCGATTCCTGGTCGCTTTCCACGAGCTTTGCGCCGTCCTCGAACAGGCCGTAGACCAACCCGTTGTTTCGCGAATAGATCCCGTCACCCTCGCTCGTCCAGCCGCTGGACGCCGTGCTCACAACCGAGAAGCGCGGCTTGGGATCCGCCGCATCGCCGTAGGCGCCGAACGTGATCGGACTGCCCGGCGCACCCGAACTCGGGACCGTCAGCGTCCCGTTCCAGCTCGCGCCGCGCTTGAACAGGACCGAGTCGCCCGGCGCAAACGAACCGTCGGACACTTTGCTCAGCCGCTTCCACGGCCCTTTTGTCCCGCCTTGATAGGTGGGGTACCGGCCGTCGTACGTGTCGCTGCCGCCCTGGTAATCCACGTAATAGGTCGTGCCCGTTGCGCGCCAGACCCAGCACACAAATGCAAGAACGGCGAGAGACAGAATCCGGCTCCTCGCTCTCATGGCTCTTCTCCTTGTTTCGTGCCTATCCGCTTGAACTAACCGCAACACCCAACCAACGCTGCCCGGCCCACTCGAACGGGCGGGACAGCCTACAGCACCGACTTCCCGTCGGTCTCGAGCTCTACCTCCATGAGCTTCGCAACGGTCGGTGCAAAATCGATGATCTCGGCCTCCGCCATTTCCTTGCCGCGCTGCGCCTCCTCGAGTGCGCCGCCGCCGAGCATGAACAGCGTGCGCCGGCAGTCGTCGCAACGCGTGTCGGAGACCGTGTTCTTCTCGAAATCCCAGACGAAGCAGTCGTGTGGTGCTCCGTGATTGTCGCAATAGCCCGGCAACTCTGCTTCCGGCACGCCCTTTTTACGGCCGTTCGCGACCGCCACGTTGCAGCCGACATGACACCCGTGATCGGAGGCAATGCACAGCACCGTCTCGTCCCACCAGCCTTTCTCCTCCAGAAACGTCTTCACAACCCACAGATACCTGTCCAGTTGCTGGATCGAATGGTGCTTGTCTTCCATGTACGCCGCTCCCTCCTTGTAGACCGGGCAGTTGCCGGTCACGTCGTACTGGGCCAGGTAGAGCAGCACCATCTGCCAGTCCGGGTTGTTCAGCATCCAGTTCATGGCATACTGCGACGTCAGAAAATCGCTGTAATACGAGCCCCAGCCCATCGTGCAGTCCCGCGCCTTCCACCAACCCGTCTGCATCCAGGCGTCGGACCCGAACGCCGCAACCTTGCCGTCCGGATGGCTCGCCTTGCACGCGTCCAGAATCGTCGGGATCGGCGCAATCTCGTCGAATTTCCAGTTCAGCTTGTTGCCCATCGGCGAAGCCTTCGCGCGGTAAGAACCGCTCGCGAGGTACCGCATGCCGTGCGGCGTGTTGCAGATCCCGCGGTTCCAGGCAAACGCGAACACACCGTTCTCGCGTACCTCCGAAAAGGTGGGCAGCAGGCCCGCGTCCATGTAGTCATGCACGTTCGGCGGGGCCAGGCCCGTCGTCGGAATTGTCACGCCCTCTACCCAGTGTCCGGCGACCATGTCCGTGATGAACAGTAGCGCGCGCTTCATTGCGTGGCCCCCCTCAGTTCGGCGTCGGTGAAATACTGGTGCAGTGCCGCGGCACGCGTGGGGTCGAACGACAGACGTAGTTCCACCTTCGTCTGCTTGCCCAACCTCACAACCGTCCGGCCCCCCGGCACACGACCAAAGCCAATTTCCCCCTTCGAAGTCTGCAATACCGGCCGGCCGTTCGCGCGTACGCTCCGCAGACGAAGCCGCGAGGCAAAACTCAGTTCGAACGGCGCCGGGCTCACGCTCGAAAAGACCAGCACGGCCTCGCGCGTCGCGGGATCGTAGCGGCCCGACTCGTACGCGAACGGCGCCCAGTCGATCAGGAACACGGGCACATTCCGCGAAATGTATTTCGCGATCGGATTGCACTGCACCAGCGTGCGCCAGCCGTAGAACGTCCGGTACTTCTGCGCGAGCGCCGCCATGTTCGCGTCCAGATCCGCCGCTATACTCGCGCGGAACGGAGAGGCCATGCCCAGCATCTGGTACGCGTACATGTTCACGATGTTCAGTGGATGCTTCGTGCCCGCTACCGCGCCGACACGACGTTCGTGCGCGATCACCGCATCGCGCAACGGTGGGTACTGCTTGAAAAACAACATCATCTCCGGCGAGGTGCCCGATGCGGTGTCGTACAGGCAGATGTGGTAACGGAACGTCTTCTTCGTCTCAGGCGTGAATCGCAGCTTCTTCTCGTGGAACGCCAGCGTGCGGCCCGGCTTCGAGAATTCCGGGGGCAGCCGCCCGGCACGCGCTTTCAAAAAACCGTCCATCGCAAAGCGCGCGGCCAGCGGTACCGCGCTCTTGGTCGCCATGTACAGCGCATGCGCCCGCGTACGCTCGTCCTTCAACACCCGCGCCATGCCCGCCAACGCCGCCCAGCCCGGATATTCGGCATGCAACATGTCGAACCCGACCGTCGAATCGCTCTCGCTCGCGCTCGACGCCATCATCGACCAGTAGTTGTGCCGTGGCAGCACGCCCGGCGCCCAGTCGGCGACAAAGCTCCAGTTGTCGCGCACCATGTCCCAGTCGCCCGTGTACAGCGCATGCGCCCACAGGCTGTAGAGCAGGATGCCCGAAAACTCGTTCAGGTCCTGGAACATGCGCACCCCGTCCTGGATGCGGACCGGATAGAGATTGAACGCACCGTAGGACAACTGGCTGAACGGCTCCGTGCGATGCCGCAGCAAGGTCTTCTCCTGATAGAACTCCAGCGCCTGCCGATGATAGTCGAGCAGCCCGGTCCGGATACGGCGGGCCGTCTCGTCATTGGCGGCCGGCAGCGTGAGCGTCGTCGGAAACGCGCGGGTCAGCGGGAAGAACTTGCGCGAAAACAGGTTCGTCTTCGCCGGTTCCCGATAGATCAACTCGCGCAGGTCCTCCTGATAACCGCCTCGCCCGAACGCGGTCGCTGTCTGGAACGGAAGCGCCGGTTTCAAGAACCGCTCGAGCTTGCCCTGCCACTTCCTCTCCGTCACGTCCGCAACCAATCCCTGATGGTCGCGGTTCGGGATCGGCAACGAATAGACCACGCGATCGGTATCCAGGCGCCCGTGCAGCGGGCCGCACTTGGTCGGGTATAACAGGTCCTTCGCATCGGCTGGGATCGCGACCGGCAGGCCCGCGCTTTTCGCCAACGGCAGCATCGGCGAGAGGGTGGCGACCCGGACGGGCGCGATGTTCCAGTCGTTCTCGAACAGCTCGAACTCGAACAGGTTCTCGATCCGCACGCGCGCGGCGTCCACTCGATACGCTTCCTTTACCGACGCGGGCCTTGCCAGCCCCGCTTTCGCCCAGAACCGGCACCGCTCAACCGCACGGTCCGGCAGCGTCTTGCCCCACCCCTCTTCTTTCTTCGTTGTCGCCGCCTCGATGCCAAGCGGCTGGATCGCAACAAGCCGGCCCGCAGCCGACGAAAACACGAGCCCGATCAGATTCTTGCGCCGGAACACCTTCTCCGGCCGGCGCGTCAGGACCAGCTCGAGCGGGCCTTGCACCGTGCCGTCCGCGTCAACACCCCAGAACGCGAGCCAGTTCGCAGACAAATCCTTGCCGCGCACGATCGGTCGGTCCTCACTCGAACCCGCCGTGCGCGCGGACCGCACGCGCCCGCCATGTTCCCAGGCCGCGCGCGAACATGAAAAATCCAGCCAGACCAACCGGCTCGCCCGAAAATCGTACGCCACGCCCGGCGCAGCGTCGTTGTAGTCCACCGTGTGCGTGCCGTGCACCACCCGTTTGCGCGTCCAGCTCAAGTCGGCGACCGCCCCATGCTTCGAACCCGGCCGCGCACCGTCGGGATATAGCTGGAACCGGGCTCGGGTAGAGGCGATGCTCATAAAGCTCTGACCGCCCGCGTCCACCACGGCCATCAGCCCCTCATCGTTGTTCCAGCCAAACCCGCCGTAGTTGTCCTTGTGCAGGCCCTCCCTCGCATCGGGCAGCTTGCTCCACGACGCAGGCGTGTGCCGCCGCGCCGCTTGCTGCCCGAGCAAACCGGCGACGTCCACACTCGTGCGACCGGCCAGCGCATACAGACAGCGCAGGTACAGCTCGTCCGCACCGCTCGGGCTCGGCCCGCGCACCAGCTCCTTGCCCAGCCCGCAAGTCAAATGCATGAGCCTGCCGTTGCCCACCCGCCATTGCGCCAGGGCCGGGCTGCCGTCGTCCCACGTCGCAAGAATGCCGGCGCCGCGCTTCGGCTCCGCCTGCCAATGCGAACGCGACGCGCGGCGTACGCGGCCCCAGCGCGAAAAGAGAGGATGGCGCTTGGCCGCGATCCGCAGCGGGCGCGAGCCGGCGCTCTTCGCGGACCCGCCCCGGAAAACCAGCGGCGAAAGCGCATCGTACGCCGCCGGCAACGGCCCGACCAGGAGCACACTGCCGCCCTCCGCCAGATAACGCTGCAGCAGCGCCGCACGCTGCACGCTCGACGGCACGGGCGGATGCACACTGTCTTCGAGCGGAGGCTGTTTCACGACCACAACGTCCGGCCGGCCCTGCTTCGGCCACTGCCGCAAATTCTCGATGTAGCCACGGAACGCCGGGCCCGCGATCATCTCCGCGTAGCCTTCCGGATCCAGACAGTCCGTCCACTGCACCACGCGCAAGGACAACGGCGTGCCCGCTTGAACGCTGCGAATCAAGAAAACATGCTCCCCGCTCTTCGACCCGCCGTCCGCTGTCTTGACCCGGTACCACAACGTCAGCCTGCCCGGCGGCAGGTCCCGCGGCTGAGCGATCGCCAGCGTCTTCGTCTCGCGCGGGGCCAGGCTCAGCAAGGCCGTGCCCTTGCCCGCCGCCCGGTATTGCGCGTCGGTCAGCCTGTAGTCGACCGTGCAACGGACCGTGCCGTTGCTGCGCGAGCGGTTCCTGAAAACCAGCGTCAGATCTTCCGACGGCGTCACGTAATAGCCGGTCTGTTGCCAGTCCTGAAACTGGCAGTCGATCTGATCGGCACGCGAAACCCGCGCGGCGCGCGCGGCCGGTCGGCGCCGATCCGCTGCTGGCGTCACCGGTACCGAGATCAGAAGAAATAACCCAACAGTCACGAGACAATTCTTGTTCATGTTGCTACCACATATGGTGGGCGTTCACGTCGTACTTCGGGAGGTCTTCGATATACAGCGAAGCTTCCTGTGCGAGCTCGTCCTTCCCAAGCACCTCGATTCGCACGGGATAGGTGCGAAGCCCGCCGAACGCATGAAGATCGAAAACTTTCACAGCAAGGACGTTTGTTTTGTCATAGACGATGGCTCGTTCCGGCAACTCATAGTCCCGCTTTGCCTTCCACCACTGACGCGTCTCCTTGCCGATGTGCCCGATCAACTCGCCGTTGAGATACGTCCAGTCATAGTCCACAACAGGGCCCAGTTTCAGGACCAGCTTCTTGCCCTTGTACTTGGACGGGATTCGAAAAGAGCATCTGTACCACGCATAGCCGTCGTAGTGATACTTGTCCTGCGCCCATGTTCCGGTTTGTTTCATGTTCGGATTCTTCTGGTTGAACCCTTGCTTTTCCCAGTAGTCCTTTGTGGTGATTGGCTTCCAGCCACTGTCGTTGTAGCCGGGCTGTTCCCACTTCCTGGTCAAGCCCTTGTCATTCGGGTCGTAGTTGAATTTCCATCCGTCAGCCAACGTGATGTATTTCCTGCCGCCCTTCTTCCAGCCATTCATATAGGCCCGGTTTCCGAAGAAGGCCGGCATTTTGAGTTGAACGCCACAATTCGCCAGCACGACACTGAGAATTCGGTAAGCCTTGGCGTGCACGTACGTGTCGATGAATGACCGGTATCTTTCCTTACCCTTCCGGTCAACGGGCTCGGGCGTGAACGAGTCCGGGTCGATCCCAACCAGGACAAATCTGCCCTTCCCGTGCTTCTTCACGCACAGGATACCTTCGTCCAGGGGCCGCTCGGCGCCGCCGATTTCAAATTGCATGACTTTCTTTGGGTCCCTGAAATAGAAGTCGGAGTTGCCGAGTCCGGCGATGATCTCGCTGTCGTTGGCGGTCAATGACTTGCAGATGCTGGACTCTTTGGTCCTCGTCTCGAAGGGCATCCAGTCAGCAGGTGCGCGGTCCTCCAAATCCGCCAGGTAGAGTACCGTGCCACCCCTTGCCGCGAAGCTGCCTATGCTTTTTGCGGGCGCTGTGCCGGGTCTCCCGCCCACGATCAGCAGGTCGTATCTCTGCAGATCTTGAATACGGGACAGGCGATCGCCACGAACTCCGAGCGTCTTGAACAAGATGTCCCTGTACTTGTCACTGGCCAGTACCGCTGTCTTTGTGTATCTGGCTTTCCGATTGGGCAGCGAGCCGAAGTACCGAAGCAGGTTGTTCACGAGCACGGTCGCCACGGGATCCTTGCCATATCGGCCTGTTACATCGAGTTGGCAGTTGATAATTGTTGAATTGTCCTTTTTGAACTCGATCAGCGGCGTGTGTGAAAGGTCAAAACCACATTCGAGGATCGGATGGAAATTGCCGAACGTGGGCTTCTTGATCACGAAGGTCGCAACCGTGCCGCCGTTGCCCGAATGCCATTTCACGAACGGGTAGTGCGGGCATCTGTCCATTCCCGGCGCCGGGGGCGGGTAGGGGTCTATCAGGTCGCTCGAGCCCCGCCAGTTGATGAAGTCAGCATTGTCCAGGCCTGCAACAACGGGGTGACGTCTGTTTCTGATGTATGCGTATCTCTGATTTTCCTCGGCAAATATCAGGTTCGCATAGTTGCATTCCTTTTGCTCGAAGACGAGAAGATGGATCCCCCTCCTGTAGTACTGCGTCTTCTCAAGTCCCGCCAGGAACGCGTCGTTTCCTTTGCCGATTGCCTCCCTGCCGATAATGATCAGTTTCAGGTCCCCGATCTCGTTAATGCTGTTCACCGGTCGATACTTGACGCCTGCCTTGCTCAGCATTGCCCGCGTCTTGCCGGCAGGATCGTACAGCCCCACTATCCGCGCCGCCGGCGCGGACTTTGCGCGTGGGAACACCTGAAGCCGGAAGCGGTCTTCCTCCGTCGTTTTGCCCGTCTCGGCCTGTAGCACGATTTCATATTCTTGTCGTTTGTCGGCCCGCGGCGCCGTGAAGGCGACGGGAATTTTGACCGTCGCGCCGGCCGGCACGGTGACATTCCTCTTGAGTCCCTCTATTCTCTTGTTGCCGCTTCCATACAGCCCGATGTCACAGGGGATCGTGATGGGGTCTCTCCCGTCATTGACGACAACGATCTGCTTCGAGATCTGCTCGCCGGAAAAGTAGGCATGGTCCTTGTTCGTGAAATTCCCGCGTTCGCCGCCGATCCAGACAACGACCGGTGCGAGGGCATCGCGCAACACGGGCATGTACGCGTTCGGCTTGTCCATCCGCGTGAGCCGGTGTTCGACATGAATGATGTCAGGCTTCAAGCCTGGCTCCTTGATACTCTTGTACTTTACGCCGGGCATCTTGTACGTCTCGTAGCTCCGCTCGAAAGCCATGTGCTCCTCGCCGAATATACCGTGCCCGGAAACGCCATATCCGCGCCATGCCCGCACGTGATTTCTTGTGAACAGCTTCTTCGTTTTGAGCAACACCGGATCCAGCGTGTTCTTGGCCGGATCCACATACTTCCTGAAATGCGAGGAGCTGCTGAGGACCCTCGCCGCCGGCGTGGCGGCCTCTCGATAGATGTCGTCGCCGAAGTACCTGGCCGCGTTCTCGGCCAGCAGGATCTTCGAGTATCCGAAAGACTTTGGCGCATCGAAATCAAGGAATTGCATGCAGAATGGGAACCCGTATTCGGATGAGAAGAACGCGCATTTCTTTGTCGCGGCCCAGCGCGCCGGCCAATCCTCCCTTTCCTGCAGGGGCACGCCAAAACTCATGTAGTGCATCGTGCAGTAGATGTACGAGAGGTTGCCCGCCGATGTGTGGTAGGCCAACCGGGTCGGATCGGCGGCTTTGAAAGCCGCTTCCGACACGAGCGCCACTTTCCTCTGCCTGATCTTGTGGGACGGCACGTACGTTCTGTCCGCCGCATGTGCCGGATGCATCGTGATCTTGTGAGTGAGGCCCCCGTAGCTGACGGTGTGCATGATCAGGCTGGGATGATTACCGAACGCCCGGACATGGTCTCTCACCTCTTGTTCGTACAGCGCTGTGTCCTGGCCGGCCTGCGCGCGGGGCGCGAAGAGCGTCATGTATAAACCGACCTCGTCGGCAGCCTTCAGCAGGCTACGGACATAGGTCGGCGAAGCGGCCGGCGCGAAGCGGGCCGAGTAGCCGTATCGAATCCTGGCCAGGGCCATGTTGTAGCCCGCCGCTCTTATGTTCTTTACGGTGTGCCTGGCGGTTTCTTCCCTGAAAAGCAGGTACTGCTGCCGGTTGAAAAGGCCATGAAACGAGCTTCCATAGAAACAATGCAGTTTCTTGCCGTTCAAATAGAAATCGCCGCCGTCATACCAGATTTCCCGAAACCCGAACGTTTCATCGAGCGATTCGTCAATGACCTCACTGCCCGCATATATCTTGGTTCGCATACGGTAGAGATGCGGCTTGTCGACGTCCCAGCAGACAGCGTTGTCCCATTTGAACTTGAGCGTCACGTTCTCAATATCGCTTCCGCTGGTTCTGAATGGCTGCTTGCCGGACTCTTTGACCAGGCGGCCCGACTGCTTGTCATAGACGAAAGCCTGCAGCGTGAGTTGCCGGTTCTTCGTGTTGCGCAGGTTGTAGACGTCCACGTCCACTTCCACGTTCCTGGCCCGCGTGGATGTTCTTATGACCATGTCTTTGACGGCGATTGGGGACGCCAACTTGTGCAGAAACATGTAGTCAAGGGACAAGCCTTCTTCGCATCGGCCTGTCCGGTATTTTCTGAACCACAGCATGATGTCGAGCTTGATCTCATCGCACCCGCTGAATTCCGAGGCGTCGACCGTGATCCTCTCCATCACACCGGACGCGTTCCGCCCCTTGTGGCTGACCGTTTGCACCAGCGTGCCATTGATGTATATCTTTGCGGCGGGCGCACCGACGTAGTCGATGGTGAGGAGCATCGGCTTGTTCCGGAATTCCGCGGGGATCTTGACCTGCCGCGTGTAGCAGCCGCGCCAGTAGTCGGTTATCTTCTTGTCCCCAATCTTGTCTACCGGCGCGAGTTTGCCGTTCACGCTTTTGAACACCCGGTAGTAGTTCTGGCTGAGCCATCTGCCCGGGGCCTTGCTGTAGTATCGTTCCGCCGGCTTCGGCGGGAGGAGTTGATCCTCGTCTGCGAGTGCCAGGCACCACATGCCGTGCAGGCATATTCTCTCCCTTGTCGAGGTCCTCTCACGCTGTGCATCCGACAGATCCCACAGTTTCGTCTCCAGGCCGTCGACGTCCATGGTCGGCGCGCGTTGTTCGACGGCCGAGTTGAACAAGGCGATCAGGTGCTTCTTGGGCAACTTCCTGCGCCAAACCAGGATTTCATCGGCCACAGCGAGTGCATCGGCGTACGTTATTCGCCGGATCCCGGTCCAGTCCCCTTTGCAGTTCCTGGCCAGTTTCTGAAATACGCAGTCCACGTACATGACACAGGAGTTCCGGTCCCAAGCCAAGGTGAACAGGTGCCATTCTCCGGGCTGGATCGCGGCGCTCCTTGAACTGAGCGAGATCTCGTCGCCGCCCGTCATCGCCACGCTCAGCCGTTTGGACGTGTTCTTGTAGTTCAGCGTGACCTTGTGTGAATCGAAATCGATATCCATGAAGTCCGTCCATTTGTCCTCGGCAAAGGCGTCCTTCAGACGGAACCAGAAGCTGAGCGTTCCTTCCGTGACGGGCCTGTCCTGCGAGACGAACAACGGGCCGCCCGCTATCCGGCCGGCAGCGTGGGGAATGGCATTGCCCCGATTCCGGGTGTGGTACAAGTAGACCGATTTCTTGAGCGCGTCGGGAAAACGCTGCTGCCACTGTACTGTTGCGCCTCGCCCGGACAGTTTCCCAACGTCGATTACTCTGCGGGCGCCGACCTCGACCTGTGCTGCCTTGTTGACATTCCGCAACTGCTCATCGTCCAGCGCCGTATCGAATATCTTGAACTCGTCAAACAGCGCGTCTGCCGAGAATACATTCCAGGCATCACCGGTCTTGCTGCCGATCCAGAGGGTGCCCGCGCCGCCTGAATAGCTGCCCTTTACGCCCTTGATGGAACCCGCCGTTGATTTGCCGTCAATGAAGATGCGTGCGGTTTGCGTTTTGACGTTCCAGACGATCCCGATGTTGTAGAGCTTGCCCTGCTGGAACTTGCAGGGAATCGCGAGTTTCGACTCACCTCTGTTATTGAAGACGAGTTCCAACTTGTTGTTTGGGCTTTTTGTGAAGCAGATCTCGCCCCGGCCTGAGATGTAGTTCACGAGTTCATATTTCTTCCCGTCGTTTCCGTGCCACATTGGCTTGAAGGCAAAGGAAATGGTGCCTTCATCTTCAATTACATTGACGCGCGGGTAGCGCAGGCCTGCGCGCCTGTCATAGTCGATCTTGCGTATGATCACACCGTCCCGGGCCAGCCCTCGCTGATAGCTCACCGAAGCGGTGACACTGCCCCGAATCTCCTTGCCCGCCATTCTGGCATGGGGGTCGTGGTCAAATGCGGCGTAGAAGACGGGCTCGCCTCCGGTTGGCCCCACGGCGACGGCTCGGTCTATTGCGCCACACGCACAGATCAAGATGGCCGAAACGGAGCGAACAAGAGGAAGCGTTCGGGCTGCCGGCTCCGCATGATTCTTTGTGTGTGAATCTCCGTTTGTATGCACGATCACTTCCTCCATGTTGCGTCTACGGTGAAGGTTTTGTTCACTTCCCGGGACACGATCGCCATCTCCACCGTCGCCTTCTCACATTCGCGGCCGAGGTCCAGGGTGACCGGCTCGAACCAGCGCGGGGTCCGCAGCTCCCTTGCCCGGATCAGCTCGTGGGTAAAGAACGGTTTGCCGGTCTCGTCCAGGAAGCGCAGTCCGATTCTCGCATCGCTCAATTTGCCGTCGGCCGTCAGGCGGAGCAGCAGTTCGATCCGGCTTTCGGTGCCTTGCTCCCCTACGAATTCGCGTGTGCGGACCCGCAAGGGGTCGATCGTTGCCTCCGTCGCAGGTTTGCGGCTGCGTTCCTGGATCGGCACCGTTGTGGCGACAGGTTCGGACGGCAGGCAGACATAGATGGAGTCGATCCAGAATGGGCCTTGCCTGCCGCGCTGGGCGTAGTTCAGCCTGAACCCAGTGACCTCCGTTTGACCCTTGGGCAGGACCCGGCTCAACGGCACGTCGACCAGCTGCCAAGTGGCTTCCAACCCGTCGACGGATACATGGTCGCTCAGTCGCCGGAAGACCGCTTTCGACTCCTTGCCGGGATTCTTCGGGTCGCGACCGAGCAGCCAGAAAGTGAATTCGTGGCCGCCGCTGCCGCCGCCGTTGACATAGAAGCGCAGCCGCCCGCCCTTTTCGCGGTAGTCCCCGATGTCGACCGCCGGGAACGTGGCGTATAGGCCGTCCTTGTACATCGTGGAAAGATTGTCGAGCTGGATGGCCTTGCGCGAGCCGTGCTGGGTCGGGTAGGCAACCAGGCGTACCTCGGTGTCGGCCTTGCCCGTGAACTTGATGCCTTCGCCGTCCGTCATGAGCCAGCGCACAGTCCGCAGGTTTTCCGCCGGTTCCCGAAGTTCCGTGACCTGCCCTTTCTCCACGAGCGCCCAGAGCTCGCGCAGCCTGCGCAGATGCCCGTCGTAGTCGGGATTCTCGTAGATCCGCTTCTGCTGGCCGTACCGTCGTTCGCACAGCTGCGTGAGCCGGCCCTTGTCCTTGCCCGCCGTCCGAGCGTCCATCCGCCGGGCGCGCGCATTGTCGGCCGCGACCCGTTCGATCGCCCTGGCCAGATCAGCCGCCATCTCCTGTTTTGGGCGCATGTCGCGCTGGCCTTCCTCGAAGCGAATTCGGCCCAGGTTGTAAGAGGCGTAGGCGAGTGTGCGGGCCGCCTGGTCGGAGAGCCGGTAGAAGTCAGGCAAGGAATCCGGCTTGAGCAGGTCACGCTCGCCCGCTTCGAGCCGCGCCCAGACGCGCTCGAGTCCGGCGATTCCTTTCTTCACCGCCTCGTACTGCTGCGCCATCCGGGCCGCCGTGTTCGCAACGCCGCTCAATGTTGCTACAGGGCCGGGTTCCAACGCGTAGGACAGACTGATGTAGCCGCGGAACATGTCCGCCAGGTCGCGGCCCGCCTTCTGCCCGAACCACTCCTCCGCGAATCTCGGGACCCATTCGGCATAGAGCACGCTTGGTTCCGCGGCGTCGCGGTCGATGCGGAGCCCGCCGGGCCAGTCGAACGCGCCCGGCGTGTTCGCGTTCCACATGTACTGCGCGCCGGCCGGGAACCGCAGGTGCATATCTCGGTCCGGCAACATCATCCATACGGGTGCGCCGCCCGGCCTCAGGAACGTCTTTGCCGTCGCGATCCTGGCGGAGAACATCGGATTCCATCGCTCATCACCGAACATCCAGAACACCAGGACGGGGCGCCCTTTGAAAATCTCGTAAAACTTCCGGATATGCTGCACACGATCCTCGCGCACGCAGACGGCGATACGGGGGTCCAACCGCTCGTTCAGTCCACGCCAATGGCGCAGCGTCGCCTCGTAATGCGGCGCGGCGGGGTCCGCCACGGCCCTGGCCATATAGGGATACTGCACGGCGGCGAAAATGTTCGGTTTCGGGCCGTACCGCTCGTAGGCTTGGCGCCAGATCTCCAGTACGTGCGTGTCGGCCGCCGCGTGATCGTCGCCCCAACGTGCACGGCACCGCTTGCAGCGGTCCTTCCAGCCGCCGGGATTACTGTTGCCGCCGCCGTCGTGTGCGTGCATGAACCTGGCACGTACGCCGTTGAGCGCGGCAAGTTTCGCTACGCCTTCGGCGCGTTTCCGGTTGTGTTCGTCGAGCGACCAGCAGAAGTACTTGCGCGACCGCCGGTGCGTCACGCATTTGCCCGCCATCGGATCTTCCGCGTCATTCTTCGCGCTGCCCCAATGCGAGCTCTGGAGCCGCCTGCACAGGATGCCGCGAGCCCATGCGTAGTCGCACGCCCGCTTGACGTCCCGGCAGTACCGGTCCGCGGCGTCCTTGCCGCCGAGTTTCCGCACCAGTCCCTCGTAGCTGTCGGCCGGCGCGCGCGGCACAATGATCACGTTGATCTTCAGCCGGAACAGACGGTCAATGATCCGGTTCGCTTGCCCCTTTGTCCTCCAACTATAACGACCCACCGACCGGTGCGGGAAATCGGGCCAGTCCCGAATCCTCGCGCCGAGCAGCACAACCGTCCCGTCCGGTCCCGGCACCAGCATGCGTCGGAACGTGACCGCCGCCCAGAGCAGGCCCTGCACGTCGCGGCCCGTCAATACGGCAAAACCGGGCCGCGCGCTGTCGATCGCGTAGCCCTCGGACTGCGCCGGGACCTGCTGCGCCGGCGCGCGCGGCGCGACGGCCAGCACGATGCGCCGGCCCTTGAACGCGCGCTCCGCGCCGCTGCCGCGCGTCAGGATCGGGAGCGGCTCGGCGCCCAGGTCACGGAGCCGCAGGTTGATCTCCGAGGCGGCAAGCGCGTGTTTCGCCGTCGAATCCGCCGGTACCACTATGGCCGCGGCACCCAGCGGCTGGTCCGGCGTGCGCATGACCTCGCGCGGGACCGGTATGACCTTAAGCTCCGTGATACGGGCCGGTGGCAACACGGCCGCGGCAGGGCCCAAAAAAACGAAGAAGACTGCGAAGCAATTTAGGATGATGCGGCTCTTCATCTGACTGCTCCTTCCTCGTCAGAATCACCGTTCTCGGAAAAGACTCTCGACTTGCGATTTCCGACTTCCGACTTCCGACTTTGGCTGCGGCCGAAGGCCGCACCGAGATCCCAGTCAAACACAATCCCCAGGTTGAACGGCGTGCCGTTGTGCAGCAGTTCGTAGCCTTCGAGCGCGTTGGCGGCCGCGAACCGATGCGTGATCAGCGGCGCGATCTTCAGACGGCGGTTCCGGATGTTGGTGATCGTCTCGATCCAATCGTTGTCGTCAGTACCGCAGGTCGTTTTCATGGTGATCTCGCGTACCTTGATCTGGTCGAGGTCGATGGCGCAGCGCTCCTTGTCGAAGTACTGGGCCTGCAGCAGGATCGTGCCTTGCCGCTTGATCTGCGGCACGAGCTTGTCCGTGGTCGGCGCGTGCCCGACCGTGTCGTAGAGCGTGTCGAACCCGGCGGGCGCCGTCGCCTTCAGCTGCTCCGCCAGTTGCTCGTCGTCGGAGCGCAAGGCACTGAGGCCCAGCTTCCCGGCCAGCGCGATGCGTTTGTCGTCGAGCTCGAGCAGCACGGGTTCCGCCCCGGCGAGCGTGGCGAGCTGTGCCGCGCACAGCCCGAGAAACCCCGCGCCGACAATCAACACACGCTGGCCGGCGCGCACGTCGCAGAAGCGTATGCCCCGGGTCGCGACCGCCGCGAGCATCGTGAAAACCATCGTCTCCAGCTCCAATCGGTTCGGCATGGCCGTCGCAACGAGCTGGTATTCGCGCCAATCGCCCGTCGACATCCCGACATGCGCGCCCCACATGGAAACCACGTCGTCCGTCCACCGGTTCGCGAAGCCGTAAACCACGTCGCCCGGCTCGAAATTCGCGGCTTGCGCGCCGCACTGTTCGACAACCCCGATCCGGTGATAGCCCGGCACGCAGGGGAACCGCGTCCCGATATGCTTGCCGCGCAACACCCAGCGCTCCGTGCCCGGCGAAATCGCCGTGACCAACGTCCGTACAACGATGTCGGCCGGACCGGGCTGCTCGAGCGCGAGCTCGGTCAGCTCGAACCTGTTCGCTTCAGGAAAAATGACCGCTTTCGTCTTCATGGCAAACGCGTTCAACCCTTCTTCATCTCGAACACGATCTTTGATGCTTTCTTCTGCTTGAGCAGAGCGAACCCCTGCTCGAGCTCCGCAAACGGCATCGTGTGCGAGTAAAATGCCGCAAACGGAATCGCGTTCAGCCGGGCCAGGCCCAGCACGTAGTCGTGACCGCGCTCTTCGCTCGGGCCGCTGAAACACAGGTCCCACGCGGACGGCCCCCCGAACCGGTCCAGCGTGTAGTGAGCCGACTCGCCGATCGCGTAGACAGCAAGCTTCCCGCCCGACGCAAGCAGCGCGCCGGCTTTGGCAATGAGTTCTTCGCTGCCCGCCGCATCGAACACGAAATCCACACCCGCCCGGTCCGTGATCTGCTGTACGCGACCAACCATGTCTTCCTGCCGCGTGTTGATCGTGAAATCCGCACCGACCGCACGGCACCGGGCCAGCGGCTCGGCCCTGCGTCCGACCACGATCACGGGCGATAAGCCCATCAGCTTCGATACGAAACAGATCGCCATCGCTACGGGGCCCGAACCCAGCACCACGGCCGACGCGTTGAACCGGACCCCGACGTTCACCAGAAAGGTCGCGATCTCTTTCAACGTGATCAGGATCGTCGCGTCCGACGCCGAGATGGCCGGGTCCGAAGGAACACGCTGCTGATAGCGCGTGGCGTGCCTGGCCGAAGCGTCGGGCCGGTCCTCGGCCAATGCCCGGACATCCGTGACCAACCCATACTCCGCGAAACCGCCCCACAACGAATGGTAATCGCCCAGCTTCCCGCCCGGATATACCGCCATCGGCCTCAGAAAAACAGCGCCATCCCGAATGTGCCGCACGTTGCGGCCCCGCGCCACCACGCGCCCCACGCTCTCGTGACCAAGAACCGCCGGATAGTGCGTCTCGTAAGGCATCGCACCCGCTATCAGCTTCTGGTCCGTGCCCGTACACGTCGCGCACGCCGCGATCCGGCACAAACATTCGTAGTCCCCCGGCTCCGGACGCGGGACCTCCGCGAGCCGGACCGTGCCGTCACCATTTGTTACCGCTGCTTTCATCGCTGCCCCCGGTGCGGTCCGTCACGCTTCAGACAACGCGCACGCCGAATCACGAATCACCAAGCGAGGCCGAACCAGCTTGCGCTGCGGCCGATACTCCGAATCGGAAATCCAACTCAACAACATCTCCAGCGCCATACGCGCAACCTCCGCCCGCGGCACAGCCACGGTCGTCAACGCCGGCGTCGCGCTCTGCGCTGCCTGCAGCCCGTCAAAGCCAACCACCGATATGTCCTCCGGCACCCGAAGCCCCTTCTCCTTCGCACATTCGATCGCGCCAATCGCACGAAAATCGCTGAAGCAAAAGACCGCCGTCGGACGATGCTTCTTGCGCAACAGCTCGCTCATCGCCGCATACCCGCTCTCCCAACCCGAGCCGCCCGCCTTGATCAACGATTCGTCCACGCTCAAACCATGGCTTGTCAGCGCCTCACGGTACCCACGCAAACGTAGCTGGTACCCGATATAACGCGGCGCACCCAGTAACGCCGCAATCCGGCGATGGCCCTGCCCGATCAGGTATTCCGTCATCTCAAAAGCACCAAACCGATCGTCGCAGTCAATGCTGTTCGCCGTAACGCCCTCGGCCGGATAGGCGAACAACGATACGTGCGGAAAACCAATCCGGCGAAATACATCATCCATCTGCGTGCCGCCCCCGATCACAAGCCCGCCGTCCAATGGCTCCGCCTCCCTCACCGCCAGCGATTCCCGGTCGGCACAAGATAAACCCTCCGTCAACGGCCGAAGCGAAAGCGTGTACGGCTTGTTCCGAAATTCCGACAATACCGCCGTCATGTTCTCAAATAACACCACCGTGCCCGCTATCGCGTGCAGCGCCATCCCAAAAAATAGACCCAGCGTGTCGCTCCGACCAATTCGACGCTGCGACACGTACGTGCCCTTGCCGCGCTGACGGTACAGTAGACCCTCCTGGACCAAGGCCGTGATCGCCTTGTTTGCCGTCTTGAAGTTCACGTCATACAGCGCACCCAATTCACGCAAGTTCGGCAGCTTTTCCCCATATTTCCCGCCCAATATGTCCGACCTCAACCGCTCCTGTAACCCAATATGTTTTGTCCCATTTTTCATGGCGTACCATAGGGTATACCAGTCCCGATGGGGTTGTCAAGGGGGAACAACCGGAATTTGGGTGGGAAAATCGGAACCGTTACGATCAGGTCTTACCTGACGCGAGCAGAAAGTGCACACACGGCCCAACGTAACGGTTACGGAGAATGAGAGAATCGGGGGTTCAGATCAATGCAACAACGTAATCGCAGCCCAGCGCCTGGTGCCGGCTTTCCAGCCGCCGTATATCTTGTCGGGCCAGGTCATGACGGATTTGCTGCCGGAAACCACCTCGTGTTCCGGTCCGTCACTGTCGAAGATCAGAATGAAGAGTCCGAACATGTTCCCTTCGATCGGTTTCAACGGTACTAACCATTTCCAGGGAATACACAGCTCATAGACGAGACCTGCGGCCTTTTCCTGAATTCCGATGTAGGAATCGGGAAGCAGGGCCCGGGCCTTCTGGATGCCGGGCCCATAGTCGTCGGCGGGGACGATCGTGCAGTACAGTTCGGGGCCCGTGTCCGTGAGGCCCATCACGAGCTCATACATCGAGGCCTGGTTGTTGCCGCGTTCGAGCGGAGCATCCAACCCGATCTGGATGCAATCACCTCCAAACATGCCGTTCGCGTGAAAGGGTTGGACGTGGATGTCGTCGCGAACCTCCGCGCGCACGTGGAGGCCGGCATCACTCCAGAGCATTCTCACTTCGGCGCTTAGATCGTCAGGGCCGTCCCAGTTCCCGACGGCGACATGGTCGGTGCTGTCCATCTTGATTGTGTCAGCGCGGGACCAATCGAGATTCTGCGCGTTGTCGGTGTGGCGGCAACCCACAAACGTGAGGTCGCGATCCAGCGCCAGTTCGCAGCCGTCCTGAAGCCGCGTGGTTACCCGTGTCCTGCAGCGTCGGTCGTAGTCCGTCACGGAACCGAATGGCAGCAGGCATTTGTGAGTGGCGTCGGGCTCAAGCGTAGGCAAGGGTGCGGCAGCCCGGTTCTCCGCCTCCGTGCCGGCGACGGTGATCTTACCCGAGGTAGGCGCGTCCTTTTGATTCACGACCTCGAGCTGAACGTATGCCGCGGGATCGCCCGGCTTGCGACAACCGAAAACGTCCAGTGTCACGGGCTGGAAAACGTGCAGTGCAGACGTGAGCGAGTGGCCCTGCGAATCGACGATCGTCACGGGCACCCAGTGCTCTTGCATGCCGGGCAGCGTCGGCAGCTCGAAATCCGGTGTGCGGCCGGAGAACCGATGCGTCGTTCCGCCGATTGTCAAACGCCCGTCGGACAGCGGAGTCCCGGTCGACACCGTACGGTTCTTCGCACCGGCCAGGAGTTTCCCGGCAGATGAGAGCGCCAGATCCCGACGCGTCTGGAGCTCTGCTTGCGACGCCTCCCGGTAGCCGGCGTCAACCAGCTTCTTGACGAGCGCGGCCGGGCCGTACAATTGTCCCTGTGTCTCCACCACCGTGCGGCAATTGCGCACGGCGTCCGCAACGGCTTCTTGCGTGCATTCCTCCGCCACGACCAGTGTCCTGAGGCTGCCCAACGCGTCGATGTCTCCCCCATCGGTCGAGGCGACCGTGCCGTGCGGCGGAAAATCCGGCGTGTAGACGGCCGGCGGCCGTGTCTCGGCGTGCAGGTAATGCACGTCGCAGCCGCCGGTGATCGGGATGCGCCGGCCCTGACGGGTCTGGTCCTGATACCAGGCAACCAGGTCCGGGTCCCGCGCCAGATTGTAGCTGTTCACGAGCTCCACCGCGTCGAACAAACCTTCCTCCAGCAAGGCCGGCGTCTCGCCGCTGTCCCAAAGCACAGGCCGGGTCGGCGGGTGCATGGGGTGCGCGAAAATCACCAACTCGGAATTCTCCTGCATGCAGCGCAGCGTCTTCCTGAAATCCGGCTCGGACGGGACCGGCCCGTAGCCGCCGATCGTAACGACATGGCCCCAGTTGAACAGGTGCTCCTTGCCGCGAAACGGAACAAACCGCGAGCCCGACTCCGCGACAGCCTGTTCAATCACCTCGTGCGTCTTCGGAACCACCATCACGCCCGCGTCGAACCCGCAGTAGGACAAACCGGCAAGGAACAGCGCCGGACAGTCCTGGTGGACCCACTGGCAATGGAAGTCCACATAGAATATTCGAAGCCCGTCAATTTCGATCATGCACCGCACCCGCGTCCGTTCGCAACCCGTACTTGCCCTCTTCGATATGCGAAGCGCCGCTGCCCTGTCAAGGGGTCGCTGGGCCATCCGACGCTTGATTTTCCGGCCGAACTGTGGCATCCTCTCTGTTCAGAGAGTTGGTCGCAGTTGACGGTTGATTCGACGAACATGGGTAGGCCGGAAGGAATACGCCATCCTTTCGCGTTCGAATGATCATCACTTCGCGCCCGGCTCCCGGGCCAGATGTGGGGCCGGACCGCCGTGTTCGCGCCCGCCATGTCGGCTCGAGGCGCCGGAGCAGCAAACGGTGAGGTGTCGAGATGCGAATGTCTGCCATGTTCCAGTGCCTGCTGACGGCGGGCGTTCTCAATGCGCAAGCGGGCTCCTTCCGGTTCACGGCCACCACGGACAACCGCGCGGAACGCGCGAGTTTCCAGCATCTGCTCAGCGAGATCACCGCCGTTGCAGGCGACGAGGGCGCCTTTCATGTCTCGGCAGGCGATATCGACCCGCCCTGGGACACCCACGAAGACGTCACCAACGCGTTCGGGGCCGATACCGCCTGGTATCCGATCGTCGGGAACCACGAGGAAGAGACCCCTGCCGACATGGTCTGGATCCGGGACTACTACACGAACCTGCCCTGGATCGTGAACGCCGGCCCGGCGGGTTGCGGAACGACCACCTTCTCGTTCGACTGTTCGAACGCGCATTGCATCGTACTGAACCAGTACTACAACGGCACGAGCGATACCGGCACCGACGGCGACGTCGTGGACGCGCTCTACGAATGGCTCGTCGCCGACCTGTTGTCGAACCGCTGCGACACCGTCTTCGTGTTCGGGCATGAACCGCCCTTCCCCGCAAACCGTCATGTCGGAACGAGCCTCGACCAATACCCGGAGAACAGGGACAGGTTCTGGCACCTGCTCGAGGTCGAAGATGTCGTCGCCTACGTCTGCGGCCACTCGCACCGCTACTCGCGCTATCGCGACGAGCACGGCTATGTCTGGCAGATCGATATGGGCAATGCCGGGCATGGCGGCCCCATTCACTCGTTCCTGGACACAACGGTCTCGGACACGGAAGTCCGGTTCGATATCTGGCGCGGTACGAACGGCGCGAGTTACGCGTTGGAGTACGCCTGGAAAACGCCGAACCTGCACACGCTCGTGGCGAAAGGCGCAACCTGGAACTATCTCGACGACGGGTCGGACCAGGGCTCGACCTGGCACGCGGTCGAATTCGATGACGCGGCCTGGTCCGCCGGGCCCGCGGAGCTGGGCTACGGCGAGGGCGACGAACGGACCGTCGTCTCGTACGGGGGCAACGCGACGAACAAGCACATCACGACATATTTCCGGCACGCGTTCAACGTCGCCGATCCGAACGCGTACTCCCGGCTCATGCTCAAACTGCTGCGCGACGACGGCGCCGTCGTCTACGTGAACGACACGGAAGTGTACCGCAGTAATCTGCCCGACGGGCCCGTCTCCTGCACAACACCGGCCATGACGTGGGACACGGAAGGCGTCTTCCGCTTCAAAGAGCTCTCCCCGTCAGTATTGCAGGCCGGCACCAACGTGATTGCCGTCGAGGTGCACCAGACGAGTCGGACCAGCTCGGACGTCAGCTTCGATCTGAGGCTGGCTGCCCAATATGCTTCGGACCAGACCGCACCGGCTGCCCCGACCGACCTGACAGCCACACCGATGGCGAGCAGCACCATGCGCTTGGAATGGGACGACAACAGCTACAACGAGACCGGGTTCGCGCTGGAACGCAGCACGAACGGGTCTGTCTTCGGCGACACACGCAGCCTGAGCGCGGACCTGACCGGCTTTCTCGACTCCGGCCTGCTGCCCGCGCAAACCTACTACTACCGCCTGAAGGCAACGCACGGCACGCTCGGCGATTCCGTCTACAGCGCGGTCGCCTCGAACGCGACGCTGCCTGCCGGACAACGGCTGGTCTTCTTCCAGGACGGCGTGGCGCCGAGCGTCGGCTACGACGGCACGCTGGATGCGGGTATCTCCTCCAACGAGCCGACAGTGAACTACGGCGCCGGCAACAGCATCGTGATCGACGGCGATCCCGACAAGGCAGGCCTGATCCTGTGGGATATCCGCGGGATCCCGGCCGGCAGCACGGTGCACGCCGCGCGGCTGACCTTCCACATGCGCCACATCTGCGGGCACACCTACTATCTGTACGAAATGAAGAAGGACTGGCTCGAGAGCGAAGCGACCTGGAACGTGTACGCGGCCGGCAACAACTGGGCGGTGCCCGGCGCGCAGGCACTGAGCGATCGCGGCGATACGGTGTTGGGCGCGTTCATTTCCATCGCAGGCGGGCCCATCGAAATCCCGCTGAACGCCGCGGGCGTGGCGCTGGTTCAGCAGTGGGTGGACAATCCCGCAAGCAACCGCGGCATCATCATCTGCGACTATGACATCGCGACCTCATCGATGCAGCTGCATCCGCATGAGGCCCTCACCCCACGGGACCGACCGGAATTGGGCGTCGTCTTCAGCCCGCCCGTGCCGCAGACCAATACCGTCGAGGTCCGAATCGCCGCAACGCTCGACGATGTCGAGGAATACGAGGACGGCCGGATCAACCACGGCAGCAGCGACCTCGAGTTCACCTACGACTCGCCGACGACCGGGAACCAGACCGTCGGGATCCGGTTCCCGAATGTCGGAATCCCCTACGGCGCTCTTATCCATAGCGCCTACGTGCAGTTCACGGCCGAGGGCATATCGACCGGCACAATGCAGGCCCTGACCATCAGGGCCCAGGCCGCGACCGACGCACCCGCGTTCACGACCAACAACTACGATTGCAGCACCCGCTCGCTCGGAGACAAGGCTGTCAGCTGGACCCCGCCAGACTGGCCGACACACCTCGAGGCGGGACCGGACCAGCGCACGCCCGACCTGAGCACGCTGATCCAGCCGCTGCTGGACACCGCCGGATGGCAAAGCAACAACGCGGTCGCCTTCGTCGTCACAGGATCCGGTACCGTACACCGCAGCGCCTACACCTGCAACGGCAGCGCGGACGACGCGCCGCTGCTCCATGTCAGTTACTCCGGCGGCCTGCCCGACGATAGCGACGGCGACGGAATGAGCGACACCTGGGAGAACCTCTATTTCGGCAATCTGCTCGAACACGGCGGCAACGACGAAGACAGCGACGGCTATCTGAACCTGCGCGAGTTCGTGGCCGGTACGAGCCCGACCGGCAACCAGCAACAGCTCGTGCTCGATATCCAGCTCACAAACAATGCCGTGTACCCCACGTTCGGTACCGTGCCGCTCGGCGGGCCCGGCTACGAGTACTACCTGACCCGATACTACACGCTCGAAAATGCCCAGAACGTCACCGGCACATGGAGCGGGGTCGCAGGCTACACGGATCTGCCCGGCGCCGGCCAGACCGTCGTGTTCAGCAACCAGCCCGCCGCGACCAAAGGCTTCTTCCGAGCCAAAGTCCGCATCGAATAGCCCCGCGCGCCGCCACCGCACACACAGACCAGGGGACCGCCCAACCACAGAGGACATGCGCGGCGTAGCCGCAGCCAACATCCTGCTCAACCACGAAATGCACGAAACCCACGAAACATCCCTCTCCGTGCTTTTCGTGTCTTCCGTGCCTGAAACTCTTTCACTCGTGCCGTGCGTCCGCGCGCTGATCCTCCGACAGCTCCAGGATCACGAACGCGTCGCGTTCGGCGTTGCGTAGCTCCAGGTTCAGCTCCTGGCCCGACCGCACACCGCGCGCGAACCGCACATGCGATTCCACCGGATGCCACTTGCCCCGCTCGCCCTTGCGCCAGTTCGGGCCAACCCGCACCGTGCGCCCGACCAGCGACTCCGGTGACCGCGCCTTGCTCCCTTCCCACACGCGCAGCACACGACCAACCTTGAATAGAAACGCGTTGCCGTCCAGCTTGCGCACCACCACCCCGCGCGTCAGCCCACTGAACCCGCGCACGGAACGCGGCAGACCTTCCTCACCCGCGCCGTCACGCTCGCGGCCGCCCACTTCCGGATGCTCACGGCCTTCACGTTCGGCATGTTCGCGGTCGGCATGTTCGCGGTCGGCATGTTCGCGTTCGGCATGTTCGCGGTCGGCATGTTCACGGTCGGCATGTTCACGGTCGGCATGCTCGCGTTCGCGACCGGCCGCCGCCCATTCGCGCTGCTCGCCCGAAAGCTCAAGCACCACGAAATGGCTGTGTTCCGCGTTCCAGATCTCGAGATTCAGCT
>Ga0272441_10004219_pt1 | contig 26416 bp, 17 predicted proteins | sample SSMProp6N_FD_193582 | JGI IMG/M metagenome (GOLD analysis project Ga0272441, IMG submission 193582) | Marine sediment archaeal communities from Little Sippewissett salt marsh, Falmouth, MA, United States - SSM-Prop-6N | ecosystem: Environmental > Aquatic > Marine > Wetlands > Sediment ... | reverse complement strand
TGCTGATTTGATTCTCCATTGAAAAATGTTGCCCAAAGTTCACCAATATTATTTTCAGGTTTGTTCTTCGGGCTAAAGATGGTATAACGAATCCAAAAGGCCAGTGGGCGATTTGGATGATTTGCTCTCATAAAGAAGCTCTCATAATGCCCTTCTGTTTGGTTGTGGAAACAGGTGAGATTGACTTGCCTGTGAAAGGCTAAAAGTTCGTTTTGCATTTATCCCTCCTTTCTGATTTACATATTCTCAGGTTTAATTCTTCAATTTTACGATTACTAATTTGAAAACTTTTCGATGAGAAATGCCTCTAAGCTTTCGTATTTTGTTACCGGGTGCCCCGGAATGATATGTTGCAAAGGCCAATAAGAGAAAAAGAAAGAATATGATGTTATTCATTGCTATGGTGTTATGTGTTCCAAAATTATTGCTAATGAATGTGCACATATACCCAGAAGTGTGTTTATTTTTTCAATATCACTTGTTAAAAGTGTTCACATACATCTGAATCAAGGATATAAATACACTTTTGATGTTTTTTTATTTTGCACGCAATATGCAATTTAGGTGATATTGTTACGAAAAGCAACAGTTATACAACTTATAAACCTTAATCTTAGCCTCAGCCTTAGCCTCAGCCTTAGCCTCAGCCTTAGCCTTAACCTTAGCCTCAGCCTTAGCCTTAGCCTCAGCCTAAGCCTCAGCTTTCACTGCCCTCCGTCTTCGTGATTCATAGCTTTAGCGGAGGAGGGAGCCTTTATCCCCTGATGATCCCTGGCACTTATAAGGATAATTACACCTACTATTGTTATTATACCTCCTATAACCTGGAAACTCTCGGGAATGGTCCTGAAATACATCCATGCTCCTATTGTTACGAAAATACCCTTTGAGCTCTGTATGATAGTGGATTTGGATGCTTCTATAAATCTTAGTGCGGAATATATTGAAAAGGCAGTAAGAAACGGACCTAAAAGCGATCCGACGCTTACATTAAAAAGGGCTTTCCCCGATAGCAGGAATGATTCTCCCCTGAAGAGCATCAGTATAAAGGCGGTGAGAAAAAGATAAACCGACCTGTTAATAGCAAGCAGCCCTGGGTCCAGTTGCTTGATATATTTTTTTGAAATGATCATGGTGGTGGCCTGGAAAACCGTTGAGGCGATCATTAAACCTGTGCCGGGTACAAAAAAACCTTTTCCTGCTATATTGCCTGTAAAACTGGTTACCACAGCACCTGAAAGTGTGATAAGCATGCCAGAGAATTGTAAAATGGTGAATCGTTCGCCCAGTAAAGAAACGCCCATAAGAATTACAAAAAGGGGCACCAGGTTCTGGAGGAAAGACATAATAGCAGGATCATCGGCTTTCTCTATTGACATAAAGAACAGGATGGTCCCGAATAACTCTATAATTCCAAGCACGAAAAGTATACGGTATTCTTTCTTAGCCAGTCTTTTGATAATTTTCCAGTTACCTGTTGGTATCGCGTATAGAATATTCCAGACAATAGCCAATCCAAACCAGTAAAATCCAAACTGGTACAGGCTTAACTCATTCAATGCAGCCTTGCTGAAAACATACACATTGGCCATAGATACAGTTGCCAGAAACGCAAAACCGTATCCTTTAATCTTGTCAGGAATTTTCATATCCGGGTATAATTATATTACTATAACAAAGCCGGGATATTTATGTTCCCGGCTTTGTTGTAAATACCTGTATATTAATTACTTATTTCTTATAGTCAAATGACTTGTCAGGTCGTTCCGGGATCGGAGGGATGATTACCGGCTCTTCTTCCATCAGTTTCATCAGATGCTCAATTGCGGCCTCAAGCTGTGCATCCTTGCCCCTGTGTGTTTCATAAGGCAGGTTATCAACCTCCATATCAGGTACTACTCCATATCCTTCAATGAGCCATTCTCCATCCGGTGAGTATACACCGTTTTCAGCTGCTGTAGCTATACCGTTATCTACCAGTCTGTTTCGTTGCGATAACCATATTTCGCCTCCCCAGGTACGTGTACCTATCAGTTTACCCATACCAAGTCTCCTGAATCCTTCGGCAAAGGCCTCACCATCTGAAGCCGTATTCTCATTTATCAGTACAACCACGTGGCCCCTGAAAGCGTATTGCATATTCCAGTATGGCTCTCCTGCCCTGGGAGCCCAGAAAAACCAGGCTTTCCTCAGAAGCTTTTCCAGTATCCAGCTGTCTATATTACCACCGCGGTTATGCCTGACATCAATTATCAATCCTTCTTTACGATAGTTGGGGTAGAATCCTTTTATCCATTCGGTATAATTATTGCCGCCCATTGCCCGCAGGTGAACGTAACCAATCCTGTTGTCACTCCTTTTTTCAACTTCATCGTTGCGTGTATGCTCCCACTCGCTATACCTTAAATTACTGAAAGCACGGGAGCTTACAGGTTTAATTATTTCCTCGTATGTTTTTCCGTCCGGTTTTCTGAATTTGATCCGCACCTGCATACCTGCCTTATTGGCAAGCAATTTATTTATTGATGGAGAGCTGCTTACATCAACGCCGTCAATATTGATTATGGCATCTCCCTCTTCAATTCCCAGCCAGGGCATAGCAAGTGGTGACTTTTCATCCGGATAATCTGGATCGCTCCGGTAAATATGATCAATAATAAATGCACCTGAAGCATCTTTGTGCAGGTCAGCACCCAGATGACCCATTGAAATATTCTCAGGGGATGTACGCTTATCTCCGCCCCTTACAAACATATGCAGAGTGGACAGTTCAGATATCATTTGCGCCATAAGGTCATCGAGTTCGTACCTGTCAGTTATCCTGGGGAGTAATACACTGTATTTATCATAGACAGCATCCCAGTCCAGGCCATGCATATCAGGATCGTAAAAATAATCCCTCTCCATTCTCCAGGCATCTTTAAACATCTGCTTCCAGTCTTCAACAGGATCAATATTGAAAGCCCAATTTTCTGTCTCCAGCTTATGTTTTGATGTATCTAGTTTGGAAGCTGAGGTTTCCATAACAAAAATACCGTTCCTGTTGCTCATAAGTATTTTTTTGCCGTCACCTGAAACAGAAAAGCTACTTATTCCATTTGCCAGTGTTTTTGGTTTATTATCAGGTTCATTGGTTATTTTAAGAGATTGGACAGTACCACCTCTTGACCCCGCTGAGCTCTGCATCCATACAAGGTGGGATTCGGTTACATGTAAACCACGGTAATCTGCAGCTCCTACGGGTAATTCATAAAGTCTTTCTTCCAGACCATCAAAATCAATTTTAACTGCATTCTCCTGTTCTTTTTCTTTCTCTTTCTCTTTCTCTTTCTCTTTCTCTTTCTCTTTCTCATCTGGCTTTAACTCAGTCGCTTCCATAAAAGGAAATTCAGCCTCTTTATCAAGAGCAAGTGCATATATTTTTGCTGTTCTCTCAAAATAGGGTTCCGGTTGCCGGCTGCCCCATGGACTTCCCACCTGGCTGTTAAAGGTCCTGTCAGATATAAAATACATCCACCTGCCGTCGGTGCTGAATCGTGGATTATAACTATCAAGCCTGTCTGAGCTGATAACATATGATTTTTTTTCATCAATACTGTAAAGCTTGATAACCATATTCCTGTTGTCGGCACTATTCACGTAGGCAATCCATTTACTGTCGTTCGACCATGAAAGGGGTTCCCTGAAACCTGAGAAATCATTCTCATCAATTACAATTGATTTACCGGCGTTTTTATCGAACAGTAGAAGCCTGTTATCCTTTTCAGCGTAAGCAATATACTTTTCATCTGGTGAAACAGAATAACCTGTTATCAGGTTTGTTGATCCACTGGTTATCTGTTCTGGTTTATCCAGTCCCAGATGACCGGCTTTCCATATTTCAAACTCTCCTGATTCATCGGAAAGCATCAATATCTGATCACTGTCAGCATAAAAGGAGGCGTCATTATATCTTATGCCGTACTGCCTTGTTATCTCGGACCATCTTTCTCCATTTACCGGGAAATTGAATACCCTGCCGCGCGATGTTATCACAACATTCTCACCATTGTGGGAAATATTCACCGAAGAAATTCTGGAGTCAGGGTCTGTTATCCACTGAATATGCTTCTGGTCGAAGTCTGAAAACAATTCTATATCAAGGATCTCCTCTTTGTCCGTATTTATATCATATAAAAGTATATCAGCCCCTTTCTGGCAAACTATTCGTCCATTATCCATATCCGCCTCATACAGGTCCCAGCCAGATGAAAATGTGTGCTGCTGCATATCTTCTCCCGAGGTGTTCATTGACCAGATATTCATTGTCCCGTCCCTGTCAGAAAGGTAATAGATCCTGCCTTTATAATACATGGGATCTTTACTTGTCCCTTCATAATCCGCAGTTAGGAGTACAGCTTCGTTATTACCATCGAATTTCCATAATGACTGTGCAGTACCACCCATATATCTTTTTGTATGGCTTGACTGCTTCCTCAGCCTGGTGAATACCAGTTCCCCTTCATCAGTATATGTTCCCTGGTCGGCCTGTGCCAGGGGAATAAGGCTGGATGTGGCCGATTCCGGATCAAGCATCAGAAGTTGTGCATTTGGCAGTGTGGAATAGTAGTTTGTGGAATACAATATTTTCCCGTCATCCGTCCACTGGCTTATCTGGGGGCTGTTTTCTTCCCAGGTCATTCTCCTTGGTTTACCACCTGTTGACGGTATTATATAAACTTCGGAAGGCCCTTCATATTCTCCGATAAAGGCAATGTATTTTCCATCACGGGAATAAACTGACTGGGTCTCCACACCGTGGTGGGTTGTCAAACGCTGTGTCTTCTTCGATACAATATCATATTTCCAAAGGTCGCCTTCAGCTGTGAAAACAACTTCATCCCCACTTATTGCAGGTGACCTGTAGTAACCTTTCTGCTGGCTTAATGCAGTGACAGTAATGCTAAGAAAGGTAAAAGTGAAAATAACAAATCTCAGGATTTTCATTTTTGTAGTTATTAGATAAGGTTATGTACATGAATATGTTAAATCATCTTAATTTCATTCGATCAATTTCTTCGAGGGTGTCCGGATTTACCACTTCCATTTCGATTTCTTTTCCGGTCACATGAAAAAGTACCAGTGCATTCTGAGTGGTAAAACCTGTCACCCATGGTGTCCATGGTGTCTCTTCCTGAGCATAATATGGTGCTCCTGCCGCACCGTTATTAATCTGGTAAATCGTTCTTTCAAGGTCAATTTTTTTTGCAAAATAAAGCTCAGGATATCTTTCCATCTGCGGGCTTATTTCAGTTCTTGCATAATTATGTTCATCCCCTGTTAACAGTGCGATTACTTTACTGCTCTTATTGACTAAGATGTCAAGCAGCTGATCCCTGCGTTCAATTATACCCTTTTCAAGCTGTCTTCCGGCAACATAAGGGCGATAATCGTTGTTTCCGTTATACCACATATCATCCTGTACATGGCCGCCGTTAGGGAAAAAAGGAGTGTGAATAGTAATAAAAACATGATCGATATTCGGATCTGCCTCCAGGGTGACTATGGTATTGTCAAGCCACTGCATCTGACGGTCCATAATATAACCATGCAGGCCACCGCTGCTATATCTGAGTAAATTTGTACTGGGAGCATAGAAATAATTAGAATTCAGAACTACGACAGCTACATTATCATAGGTGTAATAAAATACATTCTCAAGGTATGATGGAAAATCAATTGTCTCCGGCGATGGATCATAGGCAGCACCGTCTTCAGAAACAGGTCCGTTTTCAGGCATAACGAAGTTATCTGCAAAAACTGCTTCGGATGATTCGGTGTCGAATGGGAATCTGTCAATTGAAATATTCCATCTGTTTTCAGAAGAAAAAACTCTCATGAGAGCCTCATGATTCCCCATACCTACATATATTGGGAAATAGGCGCCAAATGGCTGCACTGCCCTTTTCCAGTTAGCATATTCAAGCTCGATATGTGGCTTTTGTTCCTGGTAACCGGTTATAAGGTCGCCGGTAAACTGACAGAATTTTACATTACGGCTATTGGCCAGGGCCATTATCTTTTTCATGATATAGAAATTAGCGCCATAAATATTCCTTTCACCTCCTCCGTTACCGCTTCGCGAGTCTGATGCATATGCAAATGTGAATGAGGTTCTGGATCCCGGAACTGGAGCTGTCCTGAAACTGTATTTTTGAAAATTATCCCCATAGCTGACTATGTAATCATATTCAGTGGATGGATCAAGCCCTCTTATCTTTATTTCATGCTGTTTGCCTTTTCTTCCGCTGTATTTCTTTCCGTCGACCTCAACTGAGGCTTTAGTCTCCATATTCGTTGTGAAGGAAATTGTAGCTCCCTCTTGAGTCAGCAGGTTTACAAATGGTCCTTCAATAATGGTGGGTACTATTTCGAACGGGCCAATTCCTTGAAAAGTCACAATCCCGTCATACAAGAAATTGCCTCCTGAATCGACAACCCTGTATCCAATGGTTCCTTTCTCTTTCTGTTCCCAGTTAATCATGTCGTAACGGCCGCTCATTGTTTCTGCGATTTCAATAAATGCTTTTCCACTTACTATGGGTGCTACTGAGTGGAAATAAACAGGGTGGGGGTGTTTTGAATCACCATATGGTATAAAACCATAGTATATTATACCATTAATGTTAGCATCTCCGAAATCGAAAAGAATGCCGTCATCTGTCCCGGAAGGATTACCTGAGAATCTATCAATTGAAAAATATGGATTTGACACATTCTCGTAAATCTTCTCACCGCGGATTTCTATATACATCCGTCCTTCGCTGTCATATTCAATATTAGAATAGGACAATGGTACCGGATTAAGTAGTGTATCCTGTGCTGAGATATTAAGGGTTAAATACAGGAAGGCTAAAGAAATGGATATTAAATGCTTCACAATATTATTTTTTGTGGTTTAATATTAATATTCAATTTAAACCTTTAATAGAGGCTCATTGTTTATTAGATTCCTTCTGCTGCGTCCGCGCGATGCCTTTTTATCTCAGCAGATGGTATGTTCTATCCCCCGGTCTTAATTATCCTGCTTTCAGATACAACGATTAGAAGCGGCGGCGTTGCTGGTTGCTCAGGCTTTCCAGCATTGGTTTCCTGGGCAGCACTTCATCACGCATAGCTGCATGGTATGCCAGTGACGCCACTACTACTGCATTATGTCTAAGATCATCCATCATGAGCCTCTCGTAGGTGTCCATAACGGTATGATAGCCGCGGCCATATTCAATCTCGTCCTGTATAAACTGGAAAGCAGGCAGTCCGAGTGCATCAAATGACAGGTGATCTGTACCACTTGTGTTCCTGAGTGTTACAGTAGAGCAACCCATGTCTTCGAAAGGTTTGAACCAGGCTTCAAATAAAGGTAGTACCATATCGTTTTCCTGGACATAAATACCTCTGAATTTCCCGGTGCCGTTATCCATGTTAAAATAGACGGCAAAATTATCGAATCCTTCCAGCATGTTTCCTTCCCGGTCCCTGATATATTTTTCAACATAACCCCTTGAACCATTCAGGCCCTGCTCTTCACCGCCCCATAAAGCTATGCGTATTGTTCTCCTGGGCTTTATATCAAGTGACTTGAGTATTCTCATGGCTTCCATCATTACTATGCAGCCTGAAGCATTATCTGCAGCACCTGTTCCGCCGTGCCATGAATCATAATGTCCACCCAAAAGAACTATTTCATCCTTCAGGTCAGGATCAGTGCCCGGGATTTCACCGATGACATTAGTCACACTGGGGCTGTTATAAAAGTTATTTATGACTTCCAGTTCAATCTCAACATCCACGTCATGTTGCATTAATCTCATTATACGTCCGTGGGCTTCAACCGGCAGATATAATTCTGCTATTGGCTGAGCTTCACCGGCGGTATAACTGGCACCGCTTGAGCGGGGAACATTAAATTCTCCGCTGGAGGTAAATATAGCAGCCACTCCTTCGTCTCTGAGAAAATCAGCTGCCTGCCTTTGAAGCATCATTCTTCTCCTGTAATCATCGAAGTTGAAGTCGCCCCTGCGCCCCCTTCGACCGGCATAACTCGCCTGGGCAATTTCTTCAAGTTCATCTTCACTGTATCTTTCAGCCAGTGGATCAAAGCTTACTTCATATGTGGAAGTGGAGGGCATAATTATAATCTTCCCCTTTAATTTACCCTTATATTTTTCAAAGTCGCTCTCGCTATTAATATCGAGCAATACTGGACTGCCTTTAATCAGCCCCCTGGTGCTTCCGGTCCATGCTTTGGGATTGGCAGTAAATGTTGTATAGTAAGGAGCAGTCATAGCAATATATGTTTTCTGGTTCTCCCAACCTCCTCGTTCAAAAGGTCTTGCAACCTCAATCCTTACATTTTCAAAACCATATTCCTTCATTCTCTGGCTGGCCCACTCATCAGCTTTCTTCTTTCCGTTAGATGCGGTTAACCGCGGTCCGACAAAATCTGTCATCCAGAACGATAGTTCTTCTATATCGGAGTTTTTAAATCCTTCCTGCTTGATTTTGTAAACCATTTTCAGATCAACAGGTTCATCCTGTGAATAAGTGTTACCAGATATGATAAACAGTAATAATGACGCTAATAATACATACTTTACTTTCATTGCTAATGGTATTAGGTTTATATTTAAGTTAATCTCAAATTTAGTAATTTAAATATCCTAGCTCCTGTTGAAGATATGATTTAACATTAATTAACTTTACATTTGTCTCATTCAATGATAAATAAACTGGAATGACCTATCCCGATGAATTCGAGGTTAAAGTGGGGTTTGATCGTATAAGAGAGAAAGTATACGGTTTATGCCTGTCACAACAGGGACGCGAAAAGACTGCTTCTATTTTTTTCGGTACTGATCCTGTAAAAATAAATGAAAAGCTCAGCCAGACTTCTGAATTTCAAAAAATAATTGAACTGGAACAGGAATTTCCGCTTGATTATTTTTTTGATCTCCGTCCGGCTCTTCAGAAAATGAAGGTAGATGGTTCCTCCCCGGAGATAAGTGATGTATTTGATCTGAAGAGGTCACTTATTACACTGAAGAACATACATAACTTCTTCAATCATGAAGAGCATGCTGAATCATACCCGGAGCTACACAGATTGGTCAGGGGAATAAAAGTATATCCTTATGTAATTGAGTCGATTAACAGAATAATGTCCAAAGAGGGAACTATAAAGGATAGTGCCTCCCCCGAACTCTCCGGCATAAGGTCTGAGCTGAAAAAAAACAGCACGCTGGTGTCTAAGCGTATGCAGGCAATACTGAAGCAGGCCCAGAATGATGGGATTGTAGAGAAAGGGACAGCATTGGCTATCAGGAATGGCAGGGGCGTGATACCCGTAAATGTATATGATAAGAACAAAATAAAGGGTCTGGTGCATGACCAGTCGGCCAGCGGGAAGACGGTGTATATAGAGCCTACGGAGATAGTGAACCTTAATAACCAGATTATAGAGCTTGAATATGCTGAGAGAAGGGAGATTATTAAGATACTCATTGATTTTGCTGACCGCATAAGACCATATATTGATGATCTGGTGTTATCATATGATATTCTGGGGGATATAGATCTTGTTAGAGCAAAAGCATTACTGGGTCGCAGGCTTGGCTCTATTAAACCAGTGGTTCATGATAACCCTGGAATAAAATGGTTACAAGCGGTACATCCACTGCTTTACATTGCCTTTGAGGATATTCCCGGCAGGGAAGTGGTGCCATTGGATATAGAGCTGGGAGAAACCTCAAGAATACTTGTAATATCAGGACCAAACGCAGGAGGGAAATCTGTATGCCTGACTACGGTAGGCCTGCTACAATATATGATGCAATGTGGATTTACAGTACCTGTAAAGCAGGGTTCTGAGTTCGGTATCTTCTCAAAGCTTTTTATAAATATAGGTGACGAACAGAGTATTGAGAATGACCTTAGTACTTACAGTTCCCACCTGATGAATATGAAGTATTTCCTGAAGAATGCTGATGACCAGACACTGATACTCATAGATGAGTTTGGTACAGGCACTGAACCAGTTATAGGTGGTGCCTTAGCGGAATCTATACTTGGCGGACTAAGCAGTTTACGGGTATTTGGAGTTATTACTACTCATTATACGAACCTCAAGCATTTTGCCTCAGCAGAGGAAGGGATAGTGAATGGGGCAATGATGTTTGATAATCATCGAATGGAACCACTGTTCAGGCTGGATATTGGAGAACCTGGAAGTTCATTTGCTTTTGAGATAGCACGCAGAATAGGACTGCCGGAAGAGATACTGGAAACAGCTTCCAAAAAAGCAGGCCGGGAGCATGTCGATTTCGATAAGCATCTAAAGGATGTATTGAGAGATAAAAGATACTGGGACAGAAAGAGGCAGAGCATAAGGATAGAGAGTAAAAAAATTGAAGACCTGGTTATAAGCTATGAGAAGGAAATCGCAGAACTAAAATCCGAAAGAAAAGAGATAATAAAAAGAGCCAGGGAAGAAGCTGAAGCTCTTCTGGCAGAAGCCAACAGAACTGTTGAAAAAACGATTAAAGAGATCAGGGAAGCGCAGGCTGAGAAAGAAAGAACAAAAAAATCAAGGGAGCAGATAGAAAAGCTTAAAGAGGGAATAAAAAGTACGGCGGAAGGAGAGGATAAAAGGATTGCGGACAGAAGAAAAAAGCTCAGGGAAAAACAGAAAAAAGTAAGGATACCTGTTTCTGAAGACAGGAATAAATCAGATTCCAGAGCCGTGGATGGAAAGGCTGCCGGACCGTTAAAAACAGGTGATAAAGTGGTTATGGAAGGCAGTGACAGGGTGGGAGAGGTGATATCCACGGAAAAAAGCAAGATATCAATAGCTTTTGGCAATTTAATAACCAGTGTTAACTATTCGAAAGTTCGCAGGGCATCAGCCAGGGAAATTGATTCCGCCGGGATAAAAACTTCTTCTTCTGCAGATCTTAACTGGGATATTACAAAGCGCCGTGTAAGTTTCAGTCCCGACAGGGATGTCAGGGGACTGAGGGCAGAAGAGGCACTTAATACGATCAGGGAATTTATTGATGAAGCAATAATGGTTCAGTATCCAACCTTAAGGATACTCCATGGGAAGGGTGATGGCATACTGAGACAGGTGATACGTGAATATCTTTCAACTGTTGATCTGGTAAAGGATTACTACGATGAACATATTGAGGCGGGAGGTTCAGGAATCACCATTGTAGAACTGGATCTATAAAACCTTGTCTACTCGTCCCTGTAAATATAAACTCCCCCTTTACCTTCAGAATCTACATAACCCCTGAACATACCTTCAGAATTAAAGGGCATGGCTATATTGCCATATTTGTCCAATGAGACCACACCTCCGGAACCGCCTGCCTCCACCAGTTTTTTGTTTATCACAAGATCGGCTGCCTGAATAAGGTTCATATCATTGTATTCAATCAGGGCTGATATATCATGTGCCACTGTCCAGCGAATAAAGTATTCGCCATGACCTGTTGCTGACACCGCACATGTTGAATTGTTGGCATACGTTCCGGCTCCGATGACAGGGGCATCGCCAATGCGATTGTACCTTTTATTTGTCATTCCCCCGGTAGATGTACCTGCTGCAAGGTTACCATTTTTATCGAGAGCACAGCATCCTACAGTGCCATTCTTCTCACGGTTTATGGCTTCGGTAAGCTGCCTGTATCGATGATCAGTATAGAAATATGAAGAATCGGCCTGTTCCAGTCCATGCTCAACTGCAAATTCTGATGCACCCTGTCCGGATAACATCACGTGAACGGATTTTTCCATCACTGCCCTGGCTGCGCTGATTGGATTTTTTATAGTCATTATTCCCGCAACAGATCCAGCATTTAAGTCTGAGCCATCCATGATAGCAGCATCCATCTCATTAGTACCTTTATTAGTAAACACTGCTCCTCTGCCGGCATTGAAAAGAGGTGAGTTTTCCATTACCTGTATTGTTTTCTCCACGGCATCAACAGCGGTGCCTCCTTCTGAGAGTATATTTGCACCGGTTTCAAGAGCTACCGACAGCACCTGGCGGTATGCACTGTCACGTTCAGGTGTCATAAGGTCGCGGGTTATCACCCCTGCTCCGCCGTGTATTACCAGTGCCCACTCTTTCTGATTATCTGCCTGCCCATTTTCGTTACCGGGATTGTTGTTGCATGATAGTGAAGTTAATACAATAAGGGAAAGAAATACTGATTTAATAAACATTAGTTTCATAATATCCTGTTTGATTCAATGATTCAAATATATGAATTAACTTCGTAAAGACAGGGATATAAAAAAGGCGAGAGAATTTCTTCCCTCGCCTTTTTTTATTTCGTCTTTCGTCTTTCGTCGCTAATAAAGCTTAACTGATCCGTAGCTGGCATCTATATTAACTTCGGATTGTGTGTTAGCATCTCCAATTACAGCTTCAAGATATAGTGAATTGGATTCCTGTACCCTCTGGGTAATATCTGCATTGTTTTCATTAAATGATACGCCGCAATACCTTGTATCTGCCTTGAGCTTGTATGATGCCCGTTCGTCGAAACCTAACTTCACTGAACAATACCCGACATCTGTTCTTATTATTTCAAATCCTGGCTCGGTATTACTTACATCAATTGATCCATACCTTGTTTCGATATCCAGCTTTTTTGACAGGTTACCTATATGGAATGATGTGTAAGCTGATTCAGCCACAATATTGTTCAGATTATGGATCTCAAACCTGTCATATTTACTATCAATGACAATAGAACTTACATTATCGATTGTATTATTTGTTGAATAGCGTGAATCAATCAGAAGAGCTTGTGCATTCAGCATATTAAATTTGCTAACATACCTCAGGGTAAGCTCCAGCCAACCGGCTTCAGCTATATCAGCCACACGAAGGTACTCTCCAGCTATCCTGTTAAGAGGTTCCACATTACCCCTTGTAAGGTTTTTGATAAACAAGGATCCGTACTTGATCCTGATATCCACATGTCCTGATAGTGTACCTGCTTTGAGATCACCATACCGGTTCGAAACGTCGAGGTTCATATCCTCTGGCATTTCTACGCGGTAGTCGATTGAGAATCCCCGGTGAGGTCCGCGGTTCTCAATACTGAACTGTCTGTCAATTACGGTCCTGGCTTCTATGGTGTTATCATTATCGCTGAATTCAACATTTATCATAGATAAAAGTTTTTCAGCTTTTGCTTCGTTGGGATGTGATAATTGCACATCGACAACAATAATTATTTTATTATTGTCTGAACTTACAATTTCCACTTCTCCATACCGGTTATTGATTTTCAGAAGTTCAACTCCAGTAGCATCGTATTCTTTTGAGAATTGCTTTTGTACATCTTTGGCATACAACGACACTGAGAGAATGAGAGCTACCTGAACAAACAACAACCTGATTACTGATTTACAACCTGACCGTTTCATAATTTTCGTTGTTTATTTGGTTTTCGTTTACGCTTTCGTTTTCACTTTGTACTTGTTTTAATTGTGACAGTATATAGTTCATTACCTCCACTTTTTGTTGGTAATGTTCAATCATGGCATTTATTACCCTTTCGTCGTTTGGATTGGCTTTAAGATCCTTTTGCAGTTCTTCATACATCTTATCCATCTCATCGAGCTCTTCCAGAAGCATATCTTTGTCATCGGGCTGCCCATTAATCCATACACCTTGTATTTCATCCTCGATCAAGCTGACCTGTTTGACATAATATTGCTCAACTTCACGATATTCCGGTGAAACCTCACTTAGAGTCATCTTTTTTGCATTGGGGCTAAGTACATGCTCCCAGGTCCATAAAGATGAGAGTGCTACCAGTATGGCCACGGCAGCAGCTTTAAGAAGGTATGGCGTCAAGCTAACCCGTCTCGGGGCAACAAACTGCCTTGCCTTTAATTTGGATGAAAATCGTTCAAAGTGACCTTCGAACGGTTCTTCATTGTTGAAGAATTCAACATTATCCCTGATTATTTTTTCTATATCTTTCATACCTGACATATTTACCTTTTTACCTGATTACCTGTTTATTTTTCACTATTCTATACCATTGCTTAGTTCATTTAATAATTTTTGTTTGGCTCTTGATAATTGCGATCGTGATGTGCTGCTTGTAATATTTAGTATTTCAGCTATTTCATCATGATCGTACCCTTCCAGCAGGTAGAGTGACAATATTATCCGGTAGCCATCCGGAAGATTGTTAATGGCTGCTTTTACCTCGCTCATCTTCTCCTCCAGTCCCATTGTATTATCAGTGTAGCTATCTGACTCTTCCTGCAATTCGTAGTGTATATCAATATCTTCAAAGATCGCTTTTTGTCTGCTTACCGCATCAAGAGAACGGTTTATCACTATTTTCTTTAACCATGCGCCGAAGCTTACTGTTCCTGAATAAGTTTCAATTTTTTCAAAGGCCGACAGGAACGCTTCCTGCATAATGTCCTCAGCTTCCATGGTGTCACTCACAATTCTCAGACTGGTGTTAAACATTGCTTTATAATACAGTTTATATATCTGGAACTGTGCTTTCTGATCGCCGTTTTTACATCCGTCGATGAGGTCCTGGTGTATGTTACGGAATGCCGCCTCTACATTAGCCATGTGCATTGTGCTTAATTCTAAAATATGTAATGCTGCACCCACTTATTTTGTTTTCATTACAATGACGAAACAAAATGGCCAGTGCTGCATCAAGATATAAAAAAATCAGGGATTGCCTAAGAAAAATATGGTATTATAAAACCCTGGATAATTTCACCGCTTTCATAGTCCAGTTCAGAGCCTAAAAGGCTATGTGGAATTGTATATACCAGTAACAGGATGAAAGAGGCAAGAATAGTAAGTCCGGATCTCTTTTTTTTCCAGTTACCGAATACAGCAATCGCCCAGAAAAGAACTGCAATAAGCGTTTTATTATCTGTCAGGTCCCATCCGACTGGTATTCCCGTCCATGCTTCACCAAAAGCATGGTATTGAACCATAGGTCCAAGTATCATGCCTCCCACGATGAGGGTAATAAAAGTCCAGATTCCCCATTTGCGATATGATTTGTGCTTGCCGATAGCCATCATCCCGGCAAGGGTTGAAAGTAGCATTGCAATAAACATTATTATAATATGGGGAGTAAGTATTTTTGGAGGAACAGCACCTTTGAATCTTATAACTATAGGTTCATTCTGGAAATATATATTCGTCCCGTTTGCATCGGTAGTTTCAAAGTAATATTCTATTTTTCCCGCCGGTGGCTGTGCAGGGACATATGCAAAGAGACCAATCTCCTTTTCAATTTTGAATATCCTGTTCATAATAAATGAATTTACAGGATGTTCTTCATAGATAAAATCGACAATCCTGTATGGTTCATCTACTTGTAATCGCTTATAAAAAAGTCTAGCTCTAACCGTTGAGTCTTTAATGGCCAGCTTAATATAATTGCTGTCCGATATCTCGATACTTCGAGTCAGTTTAAGATCATAGTCTATCCCGTTAGCCACAATATCAATTTGTTTCGGATATGTTGGCCCAGTTTTCCTCTGGTAATAGGCAGCTGATAATGTAATAATTACAGCAAGGATCCAGTATAGTGTTGATTTCATCTCTTATTTTATCTATAATGCTATTAACAGTAATTCAATCTTATCGTTTCTTAGTACTTCCACCTGTATAGTCTGACCATGTTCAAGTTTAGACAGCCTGAACATGTAATCCTGTATATTGTTTATTGGTTTCCCGTTTATTGCTACAATAATATCCCCCTTTTTCATTCCACCGAGGTCTGCAGGTCGTCCCGGTGTGACGAAATCAGCCCTGAGCCCGTTTTTTATGTTACCTGCGAAGTCGGGCATAATACCCAGAGTTACACCATTGCGCCTCATTCCCCTGTTGGTGGTTGTTTTCGGTCCTGCTTCCATGAATGCAAGTTTATCATTTTTGCCTGCCAGCTCATTACTTATGTCGTAGACCAGGTCAGAAACAGTAACCAAGCCCTCATAATTAATTTTGTCAGGTGTATCATATGGAGTATGATAATCAAGGTGTGCACCTGTTGAAAAGAATAAGACCGGGATATCCTTGCCGTAGAATGAACTGTGGTCTGATGGCCCGTATCCCTCTTCTGACATTGTCAGCTTAAGCATTCCGGTATCAGCCAGGCTGGTAACAATATTCTTAAGATCCCGGGCTGTTCCAATTCCTCCAACCTGCAGTGTTTTACTCTCTTTCAGCCTTCCTACCATATCGAGGTTGATCATGGCATTAACCATGTCTGTTTTAACGGGCATATGTTCGACAAGGTACTTCGAACCCAGCAGTCCCATTTCCTCTGCTGCAAAACCTGCAAATATTATTGAACGGGCATTATTACCCTCACCGGCATACTTTTCGGCAATTTCGAGCATGGCAGCAATTCCGGAAGCATTATCATCAGCCCCGTAATGGATGGCTGTAGTGTCAACAGCCCTGCTTGATGAGCCAGGACCGCCCATGCCCAGATGGTCAAAATGACCACCTATAATAATATATTCATTCATCAGGGTTGAATCAATTCCTGGAAGGGTCATAAGTATATTCTGGGTTGTAACTTTTTTCTCTATCAATTCGGCTGTGCCCTCTATCATGCAGTCAATCTCAAAACTCCGGGGTGCATAATTTTCATTCAGCTCTTCTTCCAGACCAGAGATACTTAAATTCTTGTCCTTGAGTATAAGGTTGGCTATTTCCCTCTTTATCCTGAAAACGGGGATTCCAGTAGAATATTCCCCTTTATTAAGCGGCTCAAATTCATCCCTGGTATCCAGGTTCTTTCCTGACACTAAAAGTACTCCGCCTGCCCCCTTATCTTTAGCCATCATTACCTTATCCCTGTCGGCACTGATTTCTGCAAAATTACTTGTAGGACTATCAACCTCAGGATCAGCTCTTAAAATAATTACCCATTTGCCAGTGATATCTATATTTTCATAATCATTCCAGTTCAATGTATCAGAATGAATATCAAATCCATAACCGGCGAACACCACTTCGGCTTTCAGTTCGGAGCTTTCACTGAATGCAAAAGGCATGAACTGCTCATGAGACAAAGGTTTATCTTCGATAATTAATTCGTTGTTCTCGCCGGCTTCCACGCTTGCCACTATTTCAAATCTTTGAAGCCCATTGTCAACTGTCGGTTTCAATCCCCATGATTGCAGGACATCCCTGATATATTGCGCGCTTTTTATATCACCTTCTGTACCGGGTAGTCTACCCATCAGTTCATCTGAAGACAGGTATTCAATATGTTCTTCCAGTTCCGGTATTGTAATAGCTGGTTCATCTATCCTATTAGTCTGACATGAGTATAATAAGATCAATGATAGTGCTATTAATAATTTCAAATAATTTCTCATTTATAAAGATTTTTATCCCGCAAAATTAGCACTCTTTCCAAAAAGAGAAAGCCCGGATGCTTTTTATCACTAAAAGCATCCGGACTTACCATTCTTTTGGCGATTTTGATTTCTATTCAAACTGTTTAAAGGTCTCCTTGATGATATTCATAGCTTCTCTCAATTGTGCTTCGGAAATAACAAGTGGGGGAGCAAACCTGATAATATGCCCGTGAGTGGGTTTTGCTATAACACCGTTCTCCTTCATTGCCACGCATACATCCCAGGCTGTTTTTCCTCCTTTTGGTCTTATGACTACGGCATTCAGTAATCCTTTCCCTCTGACCAGTTCTATCATATCTGATTTTATACTATTGAATTCATCCCTGAAAATATTTCCCAGGTACTCTGCTCGTTCAGCCAGTTTCTCATTCTTAACAACCTCAAGTGCTGCTACTGCCACTTTCCCGGCAATGGGATTACCACCAAAAGTTGAACCATGTTCTCCTGGTTTGATGACAAGCATTATATCGTCATCAGCAAGCACTGCGGAAACCGGATATACCCCACCCGACAGGGCTTTACCCAGGATAAGAATATCCGGTCTTACACCCTCATGGTCGCAGGCCAGCAATTTGCCGGTTCGTGCAATTCCTGTTTGTACCTCATCTGCAATGAAAAGTACATTGTTCGCTTTGCAGAGCTCGTAAGCTTTTTTGAGATACCCTTCATCAGGAACGTACACACCTGCCTCTCCCTGTATTGGTTCAACAAGGAAACCTGCAACATCAGGATCCTTCAGTTCTTTTTCGAGGGCTTCAAGATCATTATAAGGTATGGTAATAAAACCTGGTGTATATGGACCATAATCTTTCCTTGCATCAGGATCAGTAGACATGGAGACGATAGTAATCGTTCGGCCGTGGAAATTATTTTCGCAAACGATAATCTTTGCCTGGTTGTCTTTAATACCTTTCTTCTTATATGCCCATTTACGGCAAAGTTTAAGGGCGGTCTCGTCGGCTTCAGCTCCAGTATTCATTGGAAGCACCTTGTCGTACCCGAAATATTTTGTTATATATTCCTCGTATTCACCCAGTACGTTGTTATAAAAGGCTCTTGAAGTCAGGGTGAGTGTATTCGCCTGGTCCATGAGGGCTTTTATAATCTGAGGGTGACAATGCCCCTGGTTAATTGCTGAATAAGCAGAAAGGAAATCATAATACTTATTTCCATCCACATCCCAGACAAATGGTCCCTCTCCTCGTTCAAGAACCACTGGTAAAGGATGATAGTTATGCGCCCCGTATTTGTCTTCTCTGTTAATATAATCCTGTGAATTCATGTATCTGATTTTTAGTTACTTGTTATATATAATAATAAATTACAATCATAATAAAAGCTGATCTATTTTCCTAGAGAACATGTGTTATTTTTCTATTCTTCGAGGAGGTCAGGTCTGAGCTTCCTGGTTCTCTCGACCGATTTCTCATATCTCCATTTTTCAATCTCAGGTGTGTTGCCTGACAGCAATATCTCGGGTACCCTCCAGCCCCTGAACACGGCCGGCCTGGTATAAACAGGCGGAGCAAGAAGATTATCCTGGAAGGAATCATAAAGTGCCGACTGTTCATCAGATATTACTCCCGGAATAAGCCTGACAATAGCATCAGTTATCAAAGCAGCCGGTAATTCTCCCCCTGATAATACAAAGTCGCCAATTGATATTTCCCTGGTTATCAAATGATCTCTTACCCGTTGATCAACACCTTTATAATGACCGGCAAGGATAATTATGTTTTCTTTGAGCGATAATTCATTTGCTGTTTTCTGATTGAATGATATGCCATCAGGACTGGTGTAAATGACATCATCATAGGTACGTTCTGATTTAAGTTTCTCAATAGCTCTGTATATTGGTTCAACGGTCATAACCATGCCTGCTCCACCCCCAAAAGGATAATCGTCAACAGACCGGTGTTTATCGCTTGTATAATCTCTAAGGTTAATTACATTAATCTCAACATGTCCCTTATCCATGGCCCTCTTTACTATTGAATGGCTAAGAGGGCTTTCAATTAATTCAGGAAGAACTGTTATGATATCTATTCTCATCTTGTTTCAAATATTGCAAAAATAGTAAAAACTTAGGTTCCCCCTTCGAAGGGGGTGAAGAGCGAAGCGAGTCGGGGGATGTTATCACCAATCTATGTCTGACAAATCGGAACCCCCTGCTGAACGAAGTGAACGCAGGGGGAAAAGGTTTGAATGTTTGAAAGTTTGAAGATACCACCTAATTAATAAAGTCATACTTTTCATACTGCTCAAACCTCTCAACCCGCTCAAACTGCTCAAACCTTAACAGGAGTATTGCCAGTCCGATAATAAATCAATGTTCAAGATTTGACATATATATACAAATTTTGTATTTTGGATGAATACATTTGGATTATGCAATACAGGTCATTTTTAATATTATCAGCTGCTGCATCGGTGCTCATTTTGCAGTCCTGTACTGAAATGATGTGCATTTTGAGCGGCTATAAACCTTCCGAAATTAAGAATACCTGTCAGACTCCGGAACCGGGAACTGAATTATCACCCAGGTGTAACCTTATATTGAAACATGCGGATAAATATGTTACAAATCCTGATTCAGTGCTTGATTCCAAGAGGAATCTTTTATCTCTTATTAAAACCGGTGTAAAGGATATTGAGGATATTTATATACCTGTAGATACCAGCGATATACACATTCGTTTATATTGTAACGTGCCCGAGAATAAAAGGAATGATCTTCCTGTATTGGTATATTATCATGGTGGAGGTTTTATATGGGGTTCAGTTGAGATTTTTGATGGCTATTGCAGGAAAATTGCCAGGAAAACGGAAACTGTGTTAATCTCTGTTGGTTACAGGTTAGCACCTGAATATCCTTTCCCATATGCCGTAAATGACAGCTACACCGTACTTAAGTGGGTGGATAGTAATATAAAGCAATATGGAGGTGATCCTGGTAAGATTATTGTCATGGGTGAGAGTGCCGGAGGTAATCTGGCTGCAGTGATGCCCATAGTCTGCCGTGATAGCTGCGGCCCTGATATAAGAGCACAGGTTATTATTTGCGGAGCTACAACCTTCGAAGAAACAGTATACCCTTCCCGCCAGTATTTCCTTCTGGGAGATAAGGATTACTTTGTGAGCAGGGATTATTTGTACAGATGTAAGTCGGCCTACCTCCAGGATAAAGCAGATATAACAAATCCATATGTTTCACCTCTTAAAGCAGACCTTGATGAAAAAATGCCACCGGCACTGGTTATTACAGCGCAGGTTGATCCATTAAGGGATGAGGGAAGGGAATATGCGATAAAAATGAAGGATGCTGGCATAGATGTGGTATACCGGGAATATGAGGGCATGATACACGCTTTTATGAATTTTTACCCCTTCCTTGATACCGCCAGAGATGCAATAGATGATGTTGATGAGTTTATTGCTAATGTTACCGGAACCTATCCGGATTGAATAAAGACAAAAGATAAAAGTTAAAAGTAAAAAGTAGGGATGAAATGGAAACCCCGGCTGAACGAAGTCCAATCTCTATCCGCTCGCGAGCTCACAGGTCTCGCGTACTTTCAGCACACTCGCCCTGCTCGGTTCCAGTATTCCAATATTCCAGTATTCCAATATTCCAATATTCCAATAATAATTTCTATTTTGCAGGATAAATAAATACCTAATAGTTAAACCTATGAGAAATAAGAATCTTTTTATTGTTTTCTTTTTCCTGGCAGGTCTTTTTGCCTGTAATCCAGCTGAAAAGGCTGACCTGGTTATAGTTAATGGTAAGGTAGTAACCATAGACGAAGATAACCCTCGTGCTGAGGCCATAGCCGTGATAAATGACAGGATAGTGGCTGTCGGCAAGAACTCTCGCATCAGAAAGTATATAGATGAGCCAAATACAGAAGTTATTGATGCTGATGGCAGGCTTGTTATTCCTGGCTTCAACGATGCACATGCCCATTTCGGCCCGGTTAATCCGGACATTATAGAACTGAGGTACATTACCGACCCGTCAATAATAACGGAAAGGGTAAAAGAAAAAGTGCAGGCTTCTAAACCGGGTGAACTAATCAGGGGAGGACATTGGGAACATGAAATGTTTATTAATAAGGAATGGCCAACGAAGGAGCTTATTGACGAGGTGTCACCTGAAAATCCTGTTGTCCTGAGCAGGGCTGATGGACATTCAGTACTTGTCAACAGTTATGTCATTGAAAAATCAGGGATAACAAAAGATACACCCGACCCCTTCGGCGGTGAAATACAGCGTGATCCTGAAACGGGAGAACCGACAGGGATATTTAAGGAGTCGGCAAAGCGTCTTCTCAAATACGGGGCAGTACCTGTTGAAAGAACAGAAAATGAGGAAGCTGAAAGGGAATGGGAAGGATACCTTATGGCACTGGAGAAAGCCAGACAACTGGGTGTTACAAGCATACAGATACCTGGCAGGGCTGATTGGGCAATGTATGAAAAGCTTGAAAAAGAAGGTGAACTGACCTGCAGGATTGATATAGGTGGAGTACTGACAGCGGACGAAGAACAGCTTATGCTTTACAGAGAACAGCTCGAAAAACACCCCCCTGAAAGTAACTGGCTCAGGTTCGGATACCTTAAAGGTTTTATTGATGGTACCCTGGGATCGGGTACTGCTCTTATGTTTGAACCCTTCAGCGATGAACCGGATAAATCAGGCTTGCCACAGATGACTTACGAGGAGCTGGAGACTAAAGTTTTAGCTTCTGACGCAGCTGATTTCCAGATAGGTATACATGCTATCGGAACAAAAGCAAATCACTGGATACTTAACGCTTATGAAAAAGCACAGGAAGTGAATGGTGCACGCGACAGCAGGCACAGAAGTGAGCATGCACAGCTTCTTACACAGGAAGATATACCGCGTTTCGCCAGCCTTCATGTAGTTGCTTCAATGCAGCCAACTCATTGTATAACAGACAAAAGGTTCTGTGAGAAAAGAATTGGTATAGAGAGAAGCAAGGGTGCTTATGCATGGCGTTCTCTGCTGGATGCAGGTACCAGAATTGCTTTCGGAACAGACTACTCGGTGGAACCTCTTAATCCTATGGAAGGTCTTTATGCTGCCGTAACGAGAAAAGACAGACTTGGTGAGGAAGGGGAGGGCTGGTTTCCTGAAGAGAAACTGACAATGGAGGAAGCAATAAGACTTTATACACTGGTATCATCATATTCACAGTTCATGGAAGATCGTAAAGGAATGATAAAACCAGGTTACCTGGCCGATATAGTTATCACCGATAAGGATCTGATGACTGTTCCTGAAAGTGAGATAATGACAACTACTGTTGACTATACAATCGTAGGAGGGAAGGTGGTTTATAATAAAGACAAAAGATAAAAGACAAAAGATAAAAGTAAAGAGATAAAAGTAAGGATGGCAGGGAGCAGGGATAAGAAGGTCGAACTCCGAATATCTAACACCGAATGACGAAGGAATTCGTAACTCGTAACTTCCTTAGCCTTAGCCTATTTAATCTTCATAATCTCTATATCCTTAAACTCCACAGGGTGACTCTCCGCCTGTAATGATATGTACCCGGCGTTCAGCAATGTTCCATCCGGCAGCGGAAATCCGTCCGGCAGGTCATTGCCGTCTATCTGTGGCTTGCGGTATGTGATAACAGTATCTCCTTCCACAATATGATGAATAAGACTGTCGGCATAAACGACCACTTCAGCAGAAACCCAGGAATCGCCGTGGTAAGTTTTTGAACTGCTATTGGTACAGTGTTGCGTGATCAATTCATCATTCATAATAACATTGGTGCCGGGAGTACACAGGTTAAGTGTTGTTCGTTCATTTTCACCGTCACCTCCCAGAAACTGAGCCTCTATTGAAACGGGGAAATTCTGGTCTGTAAGCATTGATTCAGGAGACTGGCAATGAATCATGATGCCGCTGTTCCGGTACGCCCAGCCCGGACCGTCAGGTACCTGCTCACCGGTAAAACGATATTTTAGCCTAAGCCTGTATTTTGACAGTTTGTCTATGAAGAAAATATGGCCGAATTCTCCATTGAATGATTCGTAATTCTCATACGAAACTTTCATCACACCATCTTCTACCCTGAAAGTGTTCTTATAATTTTCACCTGCAGGATAGCCAGTGATCTTTATTGTCCAGCCATCAAGATTTTCACCGTTAAAAATGCTCTGCCATTCTTCCTTTCTTTCTTCGTTTACAGAGCATGATGCCAGGATCAACCCAAAAGTTGCCAGGAGGATTACAGATTTTTTCATAATTTAATATTGTTAAGTTTGATTATCATATCAGCAATTTTCTTCCTGTATTCAAGTATATCGCCCGGATTTTTAGTATAGCTCATGCCATCGGTAAAAAGAGTGCCTTCTATTTCCAGTAATTCAGATGCTTCTCTTAATAGTTTCCTATCCCTTCCATCAAGTCTGATAATCAGATTCTCAAGCATTACAAGGTATTCATAATCTTCTATTCCCTGCCTCAGGAACTCAAGCCTGATTGAGGGCACGGGTCCCATTATATATTTTTCCCTGTTGTAGTTGGGATTTCTATTTGGCGGATAGAACAACCTGCCGTCCCCATTACCCCATACTGTTTGTTTTCCGTATGGCCAGCCATATCCCTGGACAAATGAAGCCGGTTCAGACCATGGGTTTTGGAGGTAACCGACAGGTGATGCTGAATAGGAGGTCCAGTAATTCGAAGACCAGATAAGTATTCCATTCAAATCCCAGGCGTAGGTCATCCACAACCATATCCTCATATTAATTGCATCATGGTCAATAAACAATGAAACCCAGGGGGATTTTGGTGCTGTGCATAGGTATGACCAGTATTCCTGTCCTTTACTTACTATCTCCCTGGCTTTTCTGGGATCGACTCTGTGGAAAATGGTACAGGTGATATCTGTTACATCCATTATCTCGGGGCCAGGTTCATTTTCTGTAATAAAAGTGCTAATGCCGGGTGCTGATTTTTTAATTATTTCCATACCTTCCCTGACAAACGGATAGTCTTTCTTTCCCGGTTCATCAAACCAGTAGACATATTCTTTTCCCAGCCATCCTTTTTCTTCGAGATGCTCCTGTATAAGTCCCAGGTATGTTGACATTAGCTTTTCATATACAGGTGTACCCTGCCTGAAACCCTCAAATGAGCCTTCCTTCCTGCTGTAGTAAGTACCGCTTCCCATACCCTTCAGAAATAACCTGAAAGAATTGAAACCAAATTCATCAAGATACCTGCTGCCCGCTATGTCAAAATCCCTGAAGTCAAGTTCAATATTGATATCTTCAACATTAACTTCAAAATCTCCCTGTTCAACGAGATTTTTGCTGCTACCCGCTTCACAGAACATTATATTATCGATCCATATTGTTCCTGTATCTTCTCCGGCAATTGTTCTGAACGCGGGAAAGAAGGAAAGCCTGACTGAAGAAACTTCACCGGAGAAACCGCCAGAAATAAATTCCTGCTTTCCCCATGTGCTATCTGAAGTAAATACTTCCATCCTGTTTTCAAAGACCAGTTTTTCTCCTTCTTTATTATATCCTTCCAGGAGAATACAATATTGATGGTCTTCCTCTTCTGCCTTAATATTCCAGTCCAGTTTATATTCTCCGGAGGGATCAACCACTATCATTTTCCTGTACCTTGCTGATGGAGAACCTGCCGGGTTATCATCCTGTATCATTAATGAATAATCACCGTTATAAGAATTATCCTCATCAAAAATACCACCTTCCCATTCAAGGCCTGTTACTTGTTCTTTCACAGGATACAGGTAGAAGGGATCGTATGGAGCAATCTTATAGTCCCTGAAAACTTTCATGTATAGGTCAAATGTTTTTCTGTAATCCTCCTGTGTTTTCAGGTTGTGGTAATCCGCTATTTTATCCATGCTCAGACCGAAACCAGAACGGATAGTCGGTAGTTTGGGAAGTGTGAAATCCCAGACGTTCAGTTTTAGTGGTATTTCTATGCTCCAATCTGAATTGCCTATGCTTATAGTTCCATTATATGTTCCGGCTGCCAATTCCCCGGGTACATAAACAGTGAACCAGAATGTGGTATTTTCCCCACCGAAAGCAGTGACAGGTCCATTTAAAGTGGGGAGGGGATCCGGCCAGTAATCTTGATACCCGTATTTGTCCGTTGGTTTTGTAACATGTACATATTCGACTTTACTTATGGTTATTGCCTGTTTGTCAATTCTTTCATTATCAGATATAAGATCCGTAACACTTACCCTGCAATTCTCAATCCTGGATGCAGGGTGTATAACTACCTGAAAGGGTTCTGTTTCATTTCTTGCCGAATAGAGTATAACAGTATCTCCCTGGACTGATGGAAGTGGTGTGTCGCACATAATTTTATATGCCCCTTCACACCACCATACTTTCATTTCCGGGCTCTTGTCCAATAACCTTCCAAAACCACCGGTGGCAAGGTGGTAAGGATCAGTTTTCTGACTGAAAATGTTCGAACATGATAATAAGATAAGGCTTATAATAGCTAAGATATTGAAAACAGATCTCATATTGGTGCAGTCATATAGAAATTAAGCCATAAAGTTAGCAATTAATGTTTCCTGTCAATATTTATCGATACTGAAAAAAAACGGGTATTTTAGCCTAAAAAAAGAGGTTATGCAAATCACAATAATTGGTTATGGAAGGATGGGTAAAGAAGTGGAAAGTATGGCAATATCCAGGGATCATAAGGTGATTCTAAGAATTGACATGGAAAATACTGCTGATTTCGATTCAGATCTATTTGATCAATCTGATGTTGCTATTGAATTTACCACACCGGATACTGCTTTTGATAATATCAGCAAGTGTATTAAAAGGGGTATCCCTGTTGTTTCTGGTACAACTGGCTGGACGGATCGCCTGCCACTTA
>Ga0272441_10004217_pt1 | contig 26416 bp, 30 predicted proteins | sample SSMProp6N_FD_193582 | JGI IMG/M metagenome (GOLD analysis project Ga0272441, IMG submission 193582) | Marine sediment archaeal communities from Little Sippewissett salt marsh, Falmouth, MA, United States - SSM-Prop-6N | ecosystem: Environmental > Aquatic > Marine > Wetlands > Sediment ... | reverse complement strand
GATCGTTCCACCCAGAGGTAGAGAACATCCTCGTGAACATCAACAACCACCTGGACTACCGGCGGTTCGGTCCAGATATCCTGCGGCTCGCCCTTCGGCCTCTCTCCGCTACGTCACTGTAGTGGTGTGACCACAGGTTGGTCGAAACCGTAAAAGTTTTGCAGTTTCCGGACCCTGAACACGAAGGGCTGGTCTCTTCTCAACACGATCAACACCCCATGCCAACAGACGTATACGCTAGGCACTTCAAGGCCGCACGGGAGTTCCACGCAAAGAACCCCGAAGTATGGAAACTGTTTGTTCGCCTTACTCAGCAGCTAATTAAGCGTGGCTTCACCCAATACTCAGCAAAGGCAATCTTCCACGTCATTCGCTGGCATCTCGACGTACCCAACTCCAAGGGCCGATCATCGACCCGGATCAACCACGAGTTCTCTCCGTGCTACGCCAACATGTTTATGCAGAAGTACCCAGAACACGAAGGCTTCTTCCGTAGCATAAAGCCAACCAAACCCTCCTCCCACGCCACATGGTCGCAACTTGAAGACCTGGGAGACACAAAAGAGGACTATCAAGGCATTGGCCTAGACGAAGACGAAGATTAACCTTCCGGAGTAGAAACCTAGGATACTATGGCACTGCCCCGTACAAAGCAGAAACGCCTGCTCAAGCTAGTGGAGAACCTCCTCTACGCCAGGAAATCCAGCAACATCCCTCGTGAGCAGAAGTGCTACGACGCTCTACGCCGGTTCTGCACCGACAGTGGGATCGACTTCAACGAGGCCCTACAGCAGAGCATCGACCAGCTACGCAAGAGCGTTGCCGCCCAGATGAATGGCATCCTTCCCCCTCAGGTAACATGCAAGAGAAGTACCTCAAACTGATCGAGGCCTTGAAGCAAGCAAAACAAGCGGCTCTGGACGCCGACCCTGGCGAAGACAACGACGGGGGATCCTGCAACTTCGATTGCCCTGCGATACACCTTCCGAGGGTGAAGAGCAGTACCCTTGCTACGGTGAAGGAGAAAGCAGGTGTGGGCCTCAGTTGCATCCACTCCTGGGGCGCAGGGTGGTACCGAGTAGGTGTGCCTCTGGAGGGACAAGCCGCTCGCAACACCGCGATGGCAGAGGCCGCTGCGAAGACTTTAGAGGAGGCACTGAAGAAGGCCTCCCTACCGTGGACGGTGACCGTTTTCTACCAACTCGACTAGCCCCCAGAGAAAGGCAATGGCGAGTCCACCCCAGGCGAACAGGTCCAAAAGGCAGGACGGTTGGGAAGATACCAACCAGCTACTGTCTACGGATTCGATTGCTCCTCCACTCCTACGTGATCGTGAGCAGTGGCTGGGCGCAACGAAACGTGAGGCAGTTCATCAGCAAGTAGATCACCCGTACCCATCTTGGATGCCACACCATGGCTAAACACGATATCACCCCTCGCAAAGGCCCGGAGATCGAGCGTGTCCCTGGTGTCGAGGAGACCATTCAACTGGGGCAATGGTATTGGGTCAAGCATAGCCTCGAAAGGGATGGCAAGGGTGGTGAAGAAGAGGTTGACGACAGCCCCGCAAACGAGTGGCTCGGTTGTGTAACCGGTTTCGGCAGTAACTACGTCAAGATCTCGGCACCACCAGCAGATCGTCACACCCTATCATCCTCATCACGCATCCATCTGGACGAGTTCCACAAGTGGTGTCGTTTGGAACCTGATCCAGAGGCCGTCCTCCGAGGTTTTGTAGAGAAGTACCAGAACCGGGTCGCAGCCACGGCTAAGAAGATACAGCATCTGTTGCAACGGATCGGGGCGTTTCGGTTGCCCCAACAGGAGGGGGAGTCCAGTTCGCCTTCAGAGCCTCAACATCAGCTGGCACTGCTGAACGCCGAGACCAGTGTGGAGGGGTACCAGCAGTTTCTCGCAACGGCCAAGGAAGAGACGGTCCCTCAGCTGAAGGAACAGATGGAGGCCGATAGCTTCCAGTTGTCCCGGTGGCTACAGGCTCGGACGTTACCTGCACGGGCAATGGCAGGCCGACTGGGCGATGCCCTCGATGTCATCAAGGGGCAGATCTTCAACGTCAACCTCTACGCTGGATTCGCAGAGGACATTGCCCAGATCCGAAGGGGGAAGCCTGCCCCAGCCACGGAGAAGCTGCACGTTATGCAGCGCCGTCTCTACATGGACGAGGAGAGTCTCGTTGCGTACGAAGTAGGAGGAATGGAGTTCGGAGACCTCCGGGCGTTTGAGAAGTGGCTCTCCCGCAAGGCAAACATGGAGCGGATCCTGCCCTTCCCTCGGACCTTGGTTGCGTTCCGTGTACGCCGCCACACCAAGATTCGTAACGCCCCTGACATCCGGACCGCCTGGATCAACTTCTGGATGGAGAAGGAAGACAAGCACACCTACCTGTACATCCGGAACGGAGGCCAGTTGTTCCGCATGTACACCGATATTGAGTTCGACGCGAGGATCTTCCCCAACAAGAGCGAGTTCAACGCTACCCCACCCCTCATGGCGGAGAGGGGCTTCGTAGGTGGCTTCACAGGCAAGCTGATCTCCGTGGCCCACTACGAGGAGTTGGTAGCCGAGTGGAAAGAACTGGAACGTAAGTACGAGGAGTGGGGAGAGGCGAACCCCGACGAGTCTTGGGTCCGGAATCCTTATAACAGGGCTTGGCATGGAGCGGATGCACCTGAGCATCATTATGCCCGTTTCTCCCCCGAGTCGGTTCTCTACGACGACATTGTGGCGACCATTGCAAAGCAGATCGAGTACTACAACCGGATCGTCCTCATCATCCAGGGGCTGTTCGACCGGACAGAGGTGTTCCATCCTCATCCCCCAGTGCAGACCTGGACACCCGAAGGTTTCGATGCGGCGATCACTTTGGTCTACGACGCAGACCGCACCCTTCACAACGGAGCCGCTCCAGACTTCGAGGCCTACCGTCAGCAACTCAACGAGTCCCTGGGCGAAGGGTCTGTGACCATGGGCCAGCAGAGGTACTGGCGGGTAGAGCAAGAGAAGAAAAAGAGGAGTACCTGGGGCAATCCTGGACCGGGAGAGGTAGCCCGGATCATGGAATGGAAACCGCGAGCCCGAAAGGCTACGTACCGTTGGCTTCGACAGCGACAGTCCTGGTCCTCCGATCCATGGAGACCTTCAGGCCCGGTCAAAACCCTGGTCACTGTCCCAGCGGACGCCCTGCTCAACCTCGATGCCTATACTCCAGGGGACTTCCGCCAGTTCTTCCAAGATCCCCGCACCCGCGAGAAGTATCTGCAATGGGCTCCGATCCTACTCACCGCCGAGGAGTACAAGGCGGGGAACGTCGAGGTTGTAGAGAATCAGTTGGACCCCAAGCGGTGTGAGGACGATGGGTACGAATGGTAACCGGAAACCAAGACAGGAGGGACGAGAGCCCCTCCTGCTGGTTGCGGTTGGCTGGCCGCACTACGCAGAACGCAAGTTGGCGGCGATGACTTGGCCGGGGCTTAACCCAAGGGCATAGCGGAGCATGAACTTGATGGCGTCCGTCCTCGATACGTCTCCGAGGATCGGCACCTCCTTTGCAGCTTGTTCCCTCCAGGAGTTGATCTGCTGCATCATCTCCCCGTCCACCTTCAGGCTGAGCGGCACCAGCGAACCTGACTGCGTCTTCTTGGCGATCTTCTTGGCCATAGTAGGCTCCTCCAATACGAGACACCAAAGGGCGCAACGGCCACACACCGTTGCTTCTCCAATCCTTGCCTGGATTTCGGCAAAGTGCGGAATTGTACCATACTGAACGACGTGTGCAACCCCCAAATAACACGAATTACAGTTCAACGAAATACGCTGAAATACCCGGTAAGCCTAAGTACCTGTGCAGGCGTAGCTTACCAACAGACGTTCTTTCGGCCCCCGGAAATCGCTTGACTTGCCGTGGTATATGGGTATTCTAAGAGGGTGAAGGGCATTAGATCTGTCCTCAACGGAAAGTAGCTGTAGTACCATGCTACTACACGACTGGACCCCACCACCCCCTCACTGTATCCCAGAGGAGTATCCCGTGAAACGTCTGACGCACTACGCGGTCGCGCTCATCCTCATCCTAGGAACAGCGGCCATCGCCGGAGTCTACTTCGGCTGGATCCCAACCCCTTACGCTAAGAGCCCGGTGCCGGACCCTGCACCCACCTCCGTACCGACACCCACCCCGACCTCAACGCCTACCCCGACGCCTACGTCCGAATGCGTCCACCCTACGGAAGCCCCACCCGTATCGGAGTGCGTCCAACCTACGGAGTACATCCGCCTCTACCTACCCGAAGACGACCCCGGTTGGGTCTTGTTTCGCAAAACCGTCGAGGACCGCACCCAAAACGAATGGGTTGCGGTTGTCAAAGCGCAGCGAGAGTCGCAGTGCATCGGGGCCGGAAAGGTGAGTGAAGCTAGCCAAGCGGTTACGGAGATGATGGACAGCTTCGACGCCGTCCGGGGAGAACTGGGCAGCTGCTTGCAAGCGGTTCTGGACTCCACTCCGAACGGGGGGTCCGTCGATGATTTGTATATAAGCCGTAGCAGTAACTTGGTGATGCGCCTGCTGGCTCGGGGTGAAGGAATCGTTGCGTACTACGAAACCGAACTGGTTACGAAGATCAACGAAGGGGCGGCTTCTGCAAGAGAGGCGCGAGTCCCCCTTGTCATGGAGTACCGGGAAGCCGAACTAGCGGCCTCTAGCAACCCCCACGCCCAGCTGCTTGTGCAGATGGACGGCGAGGACATCGCTCGGTACGACGTGCTTATCACGGCGCTTACTGCGGCTGCGGCGCAGAGCCCCGATAAGGTGCGAGACCTGAAACAGCTTCTCGATACAATTCGTCTCTACGTCGGCGTCTTCCAACGACGGGAACACCTCCGAAACCTCGAACGTTTCCGCGAAACGGTAGAGGCCTTGTTTACTATTGCCGACGACGTGACCGCTGCTGTAGAAGAGTGGGTAGATGAGCAGCTTCCCGAACTGGCCACCGAGTTAGATCTGGACGCAGACCAACCCACTAGTCCCCCAGAGGACAGTGCGCTAGACCACAACGACTAACGGTTCGACAGGCTATTGGGGCCGGGGGTTCCCCCGGCTCCTTGCCGTTTCACCCTTGAAATCGCTTCCGTACCGGCTTATAGCTAGGTCGTCCACCGAGCAGAGAGTGGTAGGGGAGCGCGGTCGTGTATCAGGGATCGACTCGTCCGCAGCGGAGTCACGCCTTCTCCCAGACCTCCCCTACCACCTTGCTCGTCTGAACCACTAAAGGTTGGGTACACCCCCGGCCTTTTCTCTTAGGCGAACCGTGTCAAAGCTGATCGCCCTTCTCAGAGCCAAACATCCTCTGCCTGAGTGGGCGACCTTTTGTGAGGTGCCCAAAGGTACTGGGGCCACAGGATATGGATCCCGGCGGATCGACTTCATAGCCTTGAACACCTGGCCCTCGAAAGGGTTCAAGCGAGTAGCCTACGAGATGAAGGCCACACGGTCGGACTTCCTCCGTGAGTTAGAGAACCCGCTCAAGCGCAAGATGGCGGAGGAGTACTTCCACGAGTCTTACTTCGCCGTGGAGAATGGTGAGGTCTGCAAGGCCGAAGAGGTGCCCGAGGGCTGGGGCCTCTTGATGATGACCAAGAAAGGCGACAAGTTACGGCGGGTGAAGGTCGCTACCCAACGGAAACCCGAAAGCATCCCGGAGACCATGTGGATCCACCTGCTACGGGATACGTGTGGGAAGATGCACCGCCACCAGCAGCCTCTGGATTTCGAGGGTGGCAAGATCACCCCAGAGGAGGTCCAGAAGATGGTGGACGAAAAAGTAGCCGAGTTCGCTCGTCCTTGGAGAGCGCGGCAAGAAGAAGCACAAGCCGCCCTACAACAGGAGATCAAGCAGTACCAAAACCTTCGCAGTGCGCTCCTTCAACCCTTCCAAACCCTAGCCGAGATTGCCAAGGACTCCAGCTTCAGGAACCGCGTTTGGCGTCATAGCCGAAACGGCCTACACCTCGACGTACGCGAAGACGACGACAAGCCACCGGTCACTAGTGCTACGGTACGGGCCTGGGCTCGAAACGTTCAGGGTATCATTGTCCGCGAGATCCTAGGTAAACTGAGATACGCTGTGAATGCCATGCAGGAACTCGAAGCCTGCGCCTTGGAAACCCTAGATCCCGACGACTACCAGGAAGGCAACCGCATCCTTTCCCTATTAGATCTCGACACCCTAGACGTGCCTCGGGACAATCCTGAGGAGAAACCCGGTACGATCTGTGACGGAGGCTAGATCATGCCCCCGATTGCGACCCGAGTAACGTTCCAGCGGAGGCTCCGCACATTCGAGCCCGGTAGCAGCTTCGAACTGCGGCCTCTCACCATCCTAGTAGGGGACAACGGAACCGGGAAAAGCACCCTTCTCCAAGCACTGTTCTGGACCCCTGATCTCGTTCGGCAGACCCAAATCGAAGACGGCAACGTAGTCCGAACGGTCCATTTGAAAGGGCAGGCCGGTGCGACTCGAACACTCTTCTACGACTTCGAGAAGGAGAACCCGAGGACCAACCAACTCTTTACCACCGATTCGCAAGAGATCCCTCACATGGCTTCGCAGTGGACTGCCCAATCGCACGGCGAGACGATCCGAGCGAGTCAGCAGTTCCTCCGCAAGGCGCTCCTGAACGACCCCCGGCAGCAGAACGTACCGGGTTGTGCCTTCCTTCTCGATGAACCGGACACCGCCCTCTCACCACGGGCTTGCTACCAGCTGGCTCAGACCTTCCGCGTACTGGTTGAGCAGGGGCATCAGGTGATAGCCGCAGTCCACAACCCCATCATCATGCTCAAGGCCCGAGAGGTACTATCCATCGAACATCGTCGTTGGATGGACGCAGGCACGTTCCTGCGGCTCCAGGAGAGCGAGATGATGCCCTCTTCGGGAGGGTACCCGGTTCCGCCACCCCCACCGACACCCAAACGAGAGGGGCCTCTCGATGCGCTGGAGGCCCCACCTCCCCCACCTGGATCCGGACCGGGTGAAGGGTATCGGATGCGTTAGGCTTTCGGTGTCCTCCTCGCAAACGATGGGTTCGGTTTGTAGGGAACGAACTGCGGCTGAGACAGACGGAACAACAGGTTCAGACCCTCACTGTCCTCCGTGTCTTCCTGGTGGTTCTCCCGGAGTTCGTCGTAGGACTCGGCATCCCATACCCACAGGGCTTCGGGCGGGAGATCGTGCAGCACGATGTAGGACTTCGATGGGGTGTAACCGAGTCCCTTCCGTGACGGGTGCAGCCAACCAGCCCACTGCTCGTTCCCCGCATCCTTGTCGAGGAAGACCTCTTCGAGGTGGGCCGGATTCACCTGGACGATCATGCCCCGGTGGCCGTACCAGTAGTTGGCCCAATTCATCGCGGACTCAGGGTCCTGCCAGCAGAAGATCCCCCTACGGCCCCTGCCCCATTCCGACTGGGCCTTCAGCCCCTCCTGTTTGATCTGCTCCAGGAGGCTGCGGGTAGTACCGTGGAAGAGGCTTCCTGCTTCACCGCCTGTTCTCTCGAAGCGGTTCTGAAGGATCTTCGCAACGTTCTTCTTGCCCGTTAGTCGCTGACGCAGTTCTGCGCTTGGGGGAGGAGGGCCTTCGGGATCGTGCCACTCGAAGCCGTGAGGAGGAGGGGTACCCACTACACGCTCAACTGGTCGGATCATCAAGTCCGGTGCTGGGCCATATCCTTCGGCCACCAGATCAAAACCGTTCCGTTGGTAGAACCGACGCAGTTCAGGACGCAGATTGGGATTATCCGCACCTGCTAAAACCCAGATAGCTTCAACCCCTTCCCCCACCAGAGCATCAACTACACCCCTAAGCATTGCAGACCCCAGACCATGGCCTCGGTCTGTCTTGCCAACTTCCAACCCGGTGATGTAGCCAACCAACGGGTTGCTGGTTTGGAGATCTTCTATCAGATCTCGTACACCAGTTGCACCTATGCCGTGGTAGTCAATGATCTCCTGAGCAATCTCCTGGGCAGGGCCATAACTAGCGTCTATGTACGTCCGCTCGTCATCCTCCGAAACCCACCAAACCTTCCGCTCCTCGGGGTCTACTTCGACTTGAATCTGGTTGGTAGGCGCTCCTACACCCTTTGAAGCCACTACAGTCCAACCCAACCCTTCGCGAATGGCCTCGGCGTACACTTGAGGGAAGTCCTGTGGTGTCCGCAGTGTCTCACCGTACAAGCCTTGGGCGTCCAAGGTATCGATGACGTTCTCCAGGCGGCTGTAGGGGAACCCGATGAACTTGTCGGCCTGGACGTTGAAGCCCATGGCTCGCATTTGGGAGAGTGCTTCCTCCTTACCGAGCCAGTCTGTCTCGGGGTAGTAGAACTCCAGAACCAGATCCCAGTCACGCTTCTCCTCTTGGCCGTTTGTTGCAGGCCCTGATACCGAGGCCTTCCTATACCCCTTCAGCAAAGCAGTCTGCACTTCCTTCAAACTCAGCGCAGGGCGCAACGCCGCCCAGGCTACCCACACCTTCCCATAGGCGGATTGGCTCCAGCTGGTAAGCTGTTTCTCGGAAAGCCCCATCCGTTTGGCTTGCCGACCAGTGGTAAACGCAACATTCTCAGCAGTCGCCACGCTGTCGAGGGCATCTCCACCTTCCACGGACAGCTGGAACGCTGCCTTCGCCCATCGAGTGAGACGATCCTCCCAATCACTGGCGGGCGGTTTCGATGGAGAACCGGAGACGAGACCGGGCCACAATTCGGGAATGTACTCCGGTTCGTAGGAGTCCTCATCGTAACCCTTCGGAGGGCCTTGCGGTGGTGCAGGCTTCGACGGATTGCGCTTGGCTTTGCGCTTCGGCGTCTTCCTCTTTTTGGTCTTTTTCTCGGCCATAGTCGGGCTTTCGCTGGCTGCGGTTAGATGCCCCTCTATACTACACCACTGGCCTGGGTACGGTAGAGGAGGACCAGGAGAATACCATGGCCGCTGATATGCTAGCCCCCACCGAGGCTCTCCGCCGGAGGGTTTTGGCTCTCGAAGAGGAGATCCAGGAACTGCGGCGACTGCTTAACCATCGGAATAGCCTGAACTGTGCGTACGTTCGCCACCGTCGAACCCGCAGAGACTACTTCTACGAACCTGCCGGTGCTGCTCCTTCTCCGCAACGAAGGAACGCAAGTGCTAACCTCCAAGGGGTATCTAGCGCACCTACACAAAGGCCTTCCGCTGCCCTGGGTGTTGCATCCACCCCTACCGAAAGCCGGAGCCGGAGAGGTTCGGCGCGAACTGTCATAGGTGATGGGGAGAGGATCGACCCTGTTGCAAAGGATTCTGCTATCGAACTGATCCGGGTCACTAATCCCCGTATGGTGTCGCCTAGCAGCACCTTTCGCGAAGGGCTCTACTGCATCCGGATTATGTCTCCAGATCGCGAGTCACGGACGAGTCGGAGGTACCTCTTCATCTGGATTTTCGGAGAGGACTTCGCCTATGCTGCCATGCACAGGATTCTCTGGGCGATGGAATCTCCTAGAATAGCCACCGCCGACATCGAGGATTACTGCCCGCCGGTAGGACAGATTGTCCCTGACGAACTAGAAAGCGACTGATGGTGTTGACCATAGAGCAGGTGCTGATGCTGTCTTGGGCTGGAGTACTCCTCGTCGTCGCCGCTCGCGAATACTTTCGCAATGACGATAACAGCAACGAGAATGAGGAGAAACCTCCGGTGCCTATCGCTATAACCGCAGCCGCAGTACTGATCCCTACCAACGGAAAGGAAGAACAGGAGATGACCGACTCGAACGAATCAAACAGCCGAGGCACTCCGCTGGCCGCTCGGATCTACCTGACAATCCTGCTCCTCGGATTCGTCTTCGCACTAGGCTACGCCCTGTGGAACTACGGGGAGGAGATCTGGGGTTCGGATTACTACCAAGAAACCCGTACCTGGACCATCGGAGAAGACTGGAGCGTCGGGCCTACCGAAGAGGCCCCGCCACCCCAACAAGAGGGGGCTCACTCCGAGGCGATCCAGACCCGACCGAGCGACTAGCAAACCTCGCGGTTCCAGTAGTCGAGGGTCCGTGTCGCTTCTTGCGCGAGAGTTGGTGTGTTCGCCGCCGCATCGAGGGACTGGATGACGACGACCTTGTAGATCCTTGCTAAGGCTTGCACCTGATGGGGGCGGGCACGGGCGATGGTATGTCCATCTAAGAGATCTTCCCGTACTACCAGAGTCCGTAGCAACTGCTCATCGTCCAGCGCCACAAGAGCATTTTGAGAGGGACCGCCTAATATCCCGAAGCCGTTCTCTACCGCGAGCCGCACCACACCACATGCGGCCTTCTCAAAACCTTCCGGAGTGTCTAGGTCAATCTCAGGCATTGGACGGCTTCCTGGGTACGACGCTTCGGTAACCTACCGTTCTATCGCCACCGCAATGTAGAGGCAACACAAGGGACATCGCCCTACGTCACTGTAGTTGGTGTCCTTCGACAATGCCCCTTCGATGGAGGAATGGATGGAACGCTACGACCTAGTTAAGAGGCACCTGGAACTAGCCCTAGGCGACCTCGCAGTGCTGGCGGGTACTATAGTGGGAGATGCTCCGTGGCAAGATGTAGCTAAGACAGCTGCAATCAACCTTCGTACTCTGGCCGATCTGCTGGAGAACGTCCACACAGATAGGTGGAGGTTACGCCACCTCGAAGGCTCCGTTGTCTTCCCATGTCCCCTCGAAGTCCTGGAAGAGATCATCAACAACGATGGCGAATAACGAACGATCCTGCGGTCCCTGTCGAGTCTGCTGTTCCGCTACCGTCCTGGTCTACGAAGACAGGACCGTCAAGGACTTCGGTGTCCCCTGCAAGCACCTGAACCCAAAGGCTGGGGACTGCAACGGATGCACCGTGTACTCCAAACGCCCCCAAGCCTGCCGCGACTTCGTATGCTCGTGGTTGGACGAAGGAATTGGGAAGCGCCCCGATAAAATTGGCGTCCTCACCGAAAGCATGGGCGTGGTTGCCCACGGAGATAGTTCGGTCGGCCTCTACCTGTGCGTCGAGGTAGAGTTGGGGAGTATGAGGAAGGGCCTCCCAAGGCTTCTCATCAGCATCGGTAAGCACACCGAGAAGAAGGGTCATCTCTACGTCGCCCTGGTCATGGCTTGGGATATCACTAAGAAACGCAAGGGTGGAGCCCGTGGGGACTGGAACATTGCCTACGTCCACTCCCCGGAGATCACCGACAAACAAGCCCAGGCCTATGCCTCCGAGGCCCTGGCTACCTTCGAGCAAGAGTCTCCACAACACGTTGTGGATTATGTGGACACCATGTTGAAAGGCCGCAAGCGATGAAACTCAAAGGCCACGTCATCCGCAAGATCCGCGTCACCACCACCGACTTCTCCCGCAAAGCACGAACGCTCACCCTCAGCGGCACCGGAATCAACCAACACACTCAAATCCTGGCAGCGGAGTTCACCCACTCTCCAACGAACGGCCTCTCCATGAGCGGGGTGATCGCTTACATCCCGCTTCAGCAAGAGGTGGCAGAGAAGATGGGGGAGGACCATCTCGAACTGCTGCTCGTGCGGAAAGGTGAGGAGGTAGACTCCGACGCGGATCTTGAGTACCTAGGGCACGTCACTATACGCCCGGAAAGCAAAGCAAAGGGCAAGACGTACTTCGTCTTCCGAGAGAACCGCGATGACTGACGAGAAACGCTTCGTAGTCGTGATCTACGCCGACTACAAGGCTCTTCCGAAGCTGCAACTGGTGAAGGTCCGGGCCATGTTAGAGGTCCCCGTGCCTGGGGATGTGGTGGCAGTGAAACCAAAGGCTGAAGGACACGAGCATCGCTTCTACCGTGTGGACAAGCGGTACTGGCTCCCATCTGGTGAGGTTGCCCTGCTAACTAACCAGATCAAGCTAGACGACCGTGTCGCACTGGAGATCCTGAAGGAACCCGGTGCGAAGACCATGAAGCTGCGGAACGATCCACCACCTCCATCCAAGAACCATGCCTGAACATCGCCCTGTGCAAGTGCTAGTCATCAGCACCCTAGACTTCCAAGAGGACGGCGAAGTCCCCTCCATCAAGAAAGACCGGGTTGTCACGGACCTAACGCTCATGTTGGTGAAGAGCAACGTCCTGAACAACGATGAGCGTAACGCTTTGCTAGCGGTCCTCACAGCTGCGATGCAACGAGTGGCGCAGAAGCAAGAGGGTCGGGATCCCGACAGTGAAGTCCACTTCGTACACGGTACCTTCTCCATCTCGCAACGCCTCATCAGTGGTGAGCAGACGCCGCCGAAAGTATCTAGTCCTTAGGTTCCAACATCGTCATCACCTTCTCCGCCGTAGCATACTCCTCGAAGAACATATTCAGCACGGGGATCTCATAATGCTCTGCGATCCGCAAAGCCTGAGCGGTGCCACCCAACTTCCGCCCCTCCCGAGTCCAGCAGACTACGAAGTCCACAGGACGGTCCCCTTTCCGACCCAGAACTTGGGCCGCGTTCCGGCGGTGGAATGCCCAAGCCCGACCACGGAGCCCCTTCGCATTCGGATGGAACTGCTCTACCATCCGGTCTGCCCACTCTGTTGACTCTCCTGTGAACAGGATCGAACGGCCAAGCATTGGCAGCTTCCGGTTGAAGCCCGCGAACGGAAGGTACACGAGGCATCGCCGCCCCGCTCCCTGTTCGAAGGCGTAGTCCGCACCTTCAGCATGGCCTGATCGGACCCATCCTCCCGCGTCGGCCACCGCCGCGCCGATCAGGACCATCTCCTCACAGATCTCCTGTGGGGTCTCCCTCGAACCTATCCCTGCAATCACCACGGCCATAGAATCGTCCTCCGTTACGGGTCTGCTATACTGCCCTCAGTGACGCACACCTTAACGAGGACCGCCATGATCTCTCGCCTGGATTTCGAGCAGCTACAACCCTTTGTTCAGTCCTACGGTGCCCTGCTAGCGGTTAGGGACGCCGTGCGTCGTACCCAAAGCGGCCCCCTGGACGATGCGGTCAAACGGATCGCCCAGTGGCTTGAACAAGGGCCGTTCCCTCTTGATGACATCCGAGCCGCAGTCGAACCCACCACCTCTGAACCCCCTCCCGTTGGGACCACAGCAGCTGCGATAGTCGAACTGATTGACTCCCTGAGTCCCGAGAACGCGCAACATGCTTCGGAGGCCATCACTCTTGCTGCGACAGCGATCCTCGGTAGGCCCATCGTCCATTGGCACGAGGGTTCGGAGTACCTGGAGCCGTGGTGGAAGAACCTCAGGACTCGATTCCTAGCCCAACAAGAGGGGCGGCAGGTGGGTAGTTCTCAAGCTACTGACCCGCCGCTAACTCCGGCTCAACTTCGGGATGAGTTCCATTGGGCGATGGAGCGGCTCGCTCGGGGGCAACGCACCATCACGCCTGCGGCCTACTTGAAGATGCTGAACCCTTTCGAAGGGCTACCCGAACCCTTCCCCACGTTCCGCGATATCTACGAGTACCATCCGAGGGGCGAAGCGGAGTATCAGATCGGAGCCGGATCCCACGCACTAGCTCGCGCTTTTCAGGGGCAGGTGAAAGGCATGTCGCACGTCCTCGCTCGTCAGATCGTCTTGGAGACGGTCTTGATGGCCTACAGCGTCTGGGACAACTGGGCGAGGAACAGCATCCTCGGTACGGAGATGGATGCGTACCGGTGGGCTGACCGAACGGACCGCGTCATCCGAGTCCTGGAGGACTGCGCGAGCGGGAGTTCGCGTCCCTTCCGGAACCTAGGGGACGAACTGGTTGCTATTGGTGACGAGATGGTACGAGCGTTCCAGCTGCGGACCAGACCCGACATCGACACGGGTGCTGGCATCGCGGCCCAACGAGCGGAGCAGGCCCTGTTCTGTCTAAGAAGTTCCATTAACGCGATATGTGGTCGTAGCTGGAAAGCAGTGGACTTGAATGACTTCGTGACAAGGATACTGCCCTATGCTGCCCAGACCTTCATGGACGGCAACCTGAGGGACGGCTTTGTAATGGAGGCACCAACCCATGCTCGCATCTGGACGTTTTCCAATAGTCCTGAGGCGATTGAAGAGCGCAAGCGAGAGAGGGAGCGTCACCTAGACAACCCCTTCGTTGTCTCGGACAACCCTGGTGTGACCCGTTTTCTGCGGCGTTGGTGGCTCCGGATCTATCCCTTGCTGTTCAACTTCCGAAGCAGCATGGAGGCCCTCCCTACCGTGGGGATGCAGGTACGCGCCTCGCTTGCCGCTATCGAGATGGTGAGGCCAAGCCTGGACGAGGCTTTGCATAACCTTCACGAGAGAAGGGACCAAGGAGAGTACGCCCAAGGCTACATTAGCTACGTCCAGTCCGTGGACAGATACATCCGAGACTGGCTACGAGGCAATACAGGAGAGCGGCCTCCCGCTGCCGTAACGTCTACAACCCAGCTTCGAAGTGTCGCCCATGATCTGTGGGCAAACGCCACAGGCGACATGCAGGTGTACCGTGAGGCCATATCGGCCCTGTTTGCATACCACTCGCTAGGCAACACAGTCCACCAATTCCAGACGTACTACGTCCCACCCGCCCACGAGATCGCCACAACCACTCGGCCATCGGATATCCAAGGTTTCATCGAAGCCCTTGGAGGACCCCCAGCTATCATCGCTCACGCAAAGGCAGGCTACGTCGTAGAACACTGGGAAAACGAAGGTCTGTACACCGAAGCCGTTCGCTTTCTTCCAGGAATCCCCAGCGATACCCTCGCCCGCGATTCGGAACGTCGGCGCAAGCTAGTCCAAGCCTATGCAGCGTGGTGGCGGCGGGTGAAAGGGCTGTTCCCTGTCCGTGACTTCGAGGGCGAGTACTCCTACGGAGGGAGCGGAGCGCCTTCCCTTGGCCCTACTCTTGAGGCCGAGGACGAATCACCGACAGAAACTCCTCCGGAGTGATCGTAGGCCTCCAGAGGTGAGGGAAGCGGTCCTTCAGCTGATCCATCCAATGGGAGATCATCGAGTGGACCACGGTGCCGATGCACCGGTTCTCGTCCTGTACGTCGGGGTGGACTCCCGCCGCGACGACCTCCAGGTCTTGGTACAGGTCCGACCCGAGGATCTCGCGTAGAGTGTCACCGGGGGTGGTGCCGTAGAGGCTGCAATGGCTCACCGCAGATTCCCAAGGGACCTCCTTCCCGAAGAGACCCAGAAGAACCTCGTCGCGGATGGCATCCGCGATGCCCTTCGCGAAGGACCAGTTCCGAACGGCCATAACACCGTCCATGACCGTGACGACGCAGCCGTCGCTGCTGACGACGAACACCGCCGTACGCTCAAGCCGGGTATCAGCGAGGAGGCGTTCGAGGTTCCCGTTGGGCTCCGGGATCACGGACTCGGAACGTACGGCATCCTCCCCCTTCCCAGGGATCTGCACCTCCCCGACTTTGTTCCTACGGCCCAGTCGATGGGTAAGGATCATCTGCACCGCAGGGCTGTAGCCAACCACATGCTCGGCCTTAGCCGCCTCGCTCACGATCCGCTGCCGGATCTCGGCGTCCTCCTGCTTCCCACAACGTTGGGGGAATCGGTCTCGGTAGCGTTCGACAGCGTGTTCCGAAACCTCACGCGGGCTCACCAGGAATCTTGGGGTCACAGCCATCTCATCCTCCAGGTATAGGCCAAAGAAGGGGGCAAGAGGTATAGTGACGCACAGGGGTATCCCCGCACCGACAAGCCGAAACTGAAAAAGTTTTCCACTTTTAGGTTTTTGGGGAGGCTTTAAGCGACGGCCACCCTCTTCCACTGGCTATCCCCACTGCTTAGGATGGCAACCCGACAGCCCGTCTCGCGACCCTGAGGGGTCCATCGAAGGACAGCCCGCGCCTTCTTACCAGGAGAACACTCATGGCCAGCTACCGAAGGAACCTCCCGCTACCGCCAGCCTTCACATTCGGAGAATGTGTCGAGTTCGGCACAAAGGCCACAGGAAGTACTTTGGCTGCTATCAAGCCTTCGGAGATCGAGGCCGCGAAGGCCTCGCTTGCTCAGCCGAAGACCGCTCTCGGGGCTCCGCAACAGACGCCGTCCCGTTCTACCCGGTCGTTCCTCCAGATGACGAAAGCCGCGATTCTGCACATCTATGAGTTGCTGCGGGTTTGCTGCCTCGGGTCGAAATACATCTACTTCGGTAACAACCCCGATGGCAACGGTACCGGGAAGCCAAACGATCCCTTCAGCGACGGGATCACCCTGATGAACTACATCTACGACAACGTAGGTACCCTCGGAACCGATATCTGCGTGGTCGTGACAGGAGACGGCGTCGGCCCTGATGGATCGAGTACGATCCTTCCCATCGGCATTGATACACGGACTGGCGAGTACATCACCTCCAGCATGAACATCCGGTTCGTCAACCAATGCTTCGGGTTCAACTCGCCAAGCGAGAAGAGTACCGCGTTCAACGAAGCCCGGATTCCTGCTCTCCTGATCGCAGCGAACCCTGCCGGGGACAACGTCATCCAGGTCAGCACAGATGGCGTAGATGTCGTTATGACGGATACAATCCTCAACGACCCTTCCACCCCTACCGGCATGATCGCTGCGGTCAACTTGGTAGGGGCCGGATCAGGTGAAGCGGTGTTCCGTGGACACTACCAGTCCAACATCTTCGAGGCCGCTGACGCGGATCTCGGCCACGCCATCGCTTCCGCTGCATCTACCATCACCCTCACACCCTCCAAGAGCGGTTTTGATACTGTGACGCTCTACACCGAGCCCACCGTCAGGCCTGAAATGGCCCCGAACCGCGTGAAGGTCCAGTTGAGGAACGCGAACAACATCACCTACTGCGCCGACTGTGCCGCTGTGAAGATTTTCCAGAAGACGGACAGCCCAGCGCAGAGTGGAGGGGCACACGAAGAATTGGGGTACACCCAGACGTTCGGATTCAACGAGATCACGGTCTCCGAAGGTCGTCCTGTTTCGGTGGAAGGACCAGTCAACACCAATCCGCTACCACTCAGCGAGGTCATTCACCAAGACTTCAGCACCCGCCCCGATGTTATCTACGTACAGGAATTAGGTGATGCGGTCCCCTTGGACGTACTAGTTTCGGACCCATGGACTGTGTTCCACCAACAGTTCGTGCGGAGTAACACCAACTTCTCCGATCCTACCCTGGGCTACGTGAGCCACTTGGTCTCCGCCAATACCATCGAACTTCACGAGAACATCTTCTCGTTCTCGGGGGCACAGAATCTCGATGGTCTCGTAGAAGGCGACGGTTACGCAAACCACACCAATCTGGCTCAATACCCTGCGGCTATCTTCGGTGCCGAGGTCGTCCGCATCGAAAACAACCAGTGGAACGGCCTCGTCATTGACGTGGACAACTTCATAGTTGAGCCGGACGAAAACTTCAGCCCCATCCTTTTCGATGCGAACCGGTTCGGGGCACAGGACGTTGCCTACAACTTGGTAGATGGAGTGGGGGGTTACACCCCGGCGGTGTACTCCGCCGCCCATGGAGGGAGGCCCATCCGGATTGTATACGGCAACAACACCCTCAAGGTACCAGGAGCAGAGGTCGAGAACGGGATATTCAACAACGTACCTCTGGCCAGTGTCGCCCACTTCTGGCATGTGGACGTGTATCGTCGTGTGTCCACCGAAACGCAAGTCTACTCGGAAGGGACTGGACCGGATCCCTCCGACCCGTTCGGGTTCCGCGTCGAAACCTTCTACACTTACGAACACGCCGACAATCGGGTCTACAGGCACTTCTACAACCTAGCAGGTCCCGGTTCGCTTCCATGGACCCGTACGCTCGCTTTGCCTGCGGACTCAGACACGATCTACCAATGCGGAGGGTCTTTGCTGCGGCACGTTGCAGGGATTCCCAACGGAAAGGGAATCGCTGACAACCACATCTCCGAACTCGTATCGGAAGGAGTCACCCCTGGGGCGGTGTACCAAAACAACTCCTTAACGATTCTCGACGTAAAGTCCCCCACAGGTTCCGGGGGAGTTTTCCGGAATCCTGGGGTCGCAGAGGTGACCATCGTGCCCCGTACCCAAGGGGCAACTCTAGCGGTGTCGGAAGGGGAGCCAATAAGCCTGACTTGGCCGAACCTGCCGGATCTCATCATTAACGGGAATATGGTGTAACCTCTGAACGAAACCTAACAGCGGGGGCCTCCGTTCACTCGGTGGCCCCCGCTGCCGTTTCGTACCCTGATCTCTAGGCGTCCCCATGTGTCCCTTGGGGTGGCTCACCCTCCTGACCACGAGTGAACACCGTCTTCGTCACCTCGACGGCGAATGTCTTGATAATCATCCCCACGAACCGTACCCACCACGGCATCGTCACCACCACCCAAGACCACTCCGCTACTTGGTTGCCCCCGAGCAGCTTCAACGCGATCAGCAGCAGTCCCAGGTCCCTTAGGGTCTGATTGACCAATGCCCAGGAAGACGGCTCGGTCACCAAGACCTTGCGAGCCTCACCTTCGTCCGTTTTCAAGAGTCCCATGCGTCACCTCCATGCTAGGGTCCATGAGACCCACTGTGCCCAAGTCTAGGAAGAAAAACAACAGCCCGAGGCCTGCGTCACTAGACCAAGGAACACGACCAGACCTCCGGAGACATGAGGATGCCCAAAAAGATCAAGACCCTATTCGGGGTAGAGATTGTCCCTGACGACCAGGACAGCCCCGCCTTCGCTCTCAGTCCTTCCCGTTTCCTTGCCCTCGCCCAAGATCTGACCCCCAAGGTCGAAGCGGCGAAGCCGAAGAAGAAGACGGCCTTGGAGTGGATCCAGAAGGCCCTCCGTGCCTTGGCCTGGGCGGCAGAGAATACCAAACGGGGCCGTATTGAGTTCCCCTACTCCCTCTCCCAGCTGAAGAGTAAGGCCCAGGTCGAACTACTCATCACACAGAAGCAGTTCCCTCCCCCGAACCTTCGCCGCCGGGACCTCGGAATGATCCAGGTCTGGATCGAGGAGCATCGCAAGTACCATCCCAATCCCGACACAAAGCCTAGCGGATACGATACGGCCTACGAGAATACGCGGAAGGCCAACGCAAACCAAGGTAACCCCGACGACCCCATCAAGATCACCCCCGAAGACTTCTCCTGGATCATCGTTCTAGTCCAGCACAAGGTCGAACGTGGCCAGTCCATCGCGAAAGAGATCGCCAAACGGTGCAAGGACCACCGGCTAGCCTTACAGATGGGGCTGCACACCCAAGCGATCTGGAACATGGCCCGCAAATGCCTCCGCATCGTCATCGACGCCCACAAGAAAGCGAGCGAGACCCTCAGCTACCCCGAACTCAAACCCATCGATCCCAGGCCCGAAGATAACCCACCGGAAAACCAACAAGAGGGGGCTCCCGCCTCCTCTCACCCAACCCGTAGACCGCCTCCTCCTGTTTCGGCGGAACGGGAGATCGTCTACCGGCCCTACGATCCGGATGTAGCTGACACCGAAGGCATCCCCGAGGAACTCCTGGCGCTCTTGGTAGAACGTGCTGAGATCCAAGGGAGCGACCTCGTTCTGGATCCCATGGCTCGCAACGGGGAAGTGTTGAACTACCTCCGTAGCAGGTACAACGGCATTAAGGTGTTCGCAGGTGACCCTCTCTCCAAGCGGCGAGAGAAACTCACTGCCGAGGGGTTCTCCGTCTTGCAGACCTTGGAGGACGACACCTTCGACAAGGTGATCTCAATCCTACCGCTCAACGATGTGCGTGGGGCCATTCGACTGGCGATGGCCTCCTTCGCAGCCCTACGTTACTACGGGAGGCTCGTGGTGGTTGCTCCTACCGAGGCCTTCGAGAACGACGGGGAGTTCCGCGTCTTCGCGTCCTGGCGAGCGGAGAACCGGGCATCCTACAGCGTGGTCGCTGGAGACCCGTTCGTCTTACGCGCAGGGCGCAAGATGCCCAAGCCGGTGGTGGTGCGAATCCTTACCGTAGACAAGCAAGTCCACTAACGACGTATGGCGAAAGCAACCGAAGATCAGTACATCGACTTGATACGGGAACGTTACTCGGTGTCCACGGAAGAGGCCTCGGAAGAACTGAAGGTCCACCGGTCTACGGCGAGCCGTGTACTGAACCGACTCGTTCGAGAGGGGAAGCTACGTCGCTTCTCTGTAGCGGTGTACCCAGCGAAAGGCATCCGGATCGTCCATAGCTACAACTACACTCTGGCAGCAGAGAAGGAGGATTAGATCCTATGGCCAAGAAGAGGCACCTTACCTCCTTCGCCCGTCGAGTCCTTGAGTATCTGGACCGACACGGGAGCCAGACAGCATACCGCATTGGGGAGTTCATCTGGCCTCTAACAGCAACCCGTGGACACTCCTCCCACGGTGGTCCGAACCGTGCTGCTTTCGCTGCTGGCAATGCGATGGGGAAGCTACGGGTCAAAGGCCTTATCACATGGGGCTACTCCCGAAAGTATGAACCGCAGAAGTGGGCGATGTCAGCGAAAGGTGGGGAAGCCCTGAAGAAGGCGCGGGAGGCCGAAGAGACCTTTGACCCAGGGATCTCTGAAAAGATGGCCCGAGCGTTGGTGGATAGCTTTCAGTTGGATCAGGTGGAAGCGGATCGCATCGCCGTCCACCTGATAATCACCAACTACCGCCACTTCTGGAAGGCTTGCTGGTCGGGTAGATCATCGAAGAGGATCTTCGACGTTAAGTACGCCATTGAGACCATCGGCTCATACTCATGCCTCAAGGACGCTCCGGAGAAGACGAAGCGGGGCGTGGCGAAGGTCTTGAAAACACTGATCCTCGAAGAGGAACACAAGCGACTCTGGGGATAACCATGCACCTTCAGTACCGCAAAGAAGACGGCGTCTACATCCTCGAAGAGGTGGACGAGCATCGAGGTAACAAGGTTCGGCATGAGATCTCCCGAAACCGTGAGATCGCAGTCGCCTACGACCATCGGGACTCGGTGCTGCACAAGCATGGCAACGTCGAATCCGTCACACGGTGGTACCACGATGCTGTAAAGGAGATTAGAGAGGCGGGTTACCCTGAAGATGCCCTCGACCTCCGTCTGGTCACCTCGGATAGGTGGCCCGTAGACGCGCTCAACCGCATTATCCAGATCTCCGGCATAGTCACGAAGGTGGTGGAAGAGGTTTGCGCGGAAGCCGAAGCTGACGACCTATTCCCCTCGATAGACTAGCCCACCCCTAGGCCTCGCAGCCGTCCGTGGGTTGGTAGTATACTCGCTCCAACGAATGCTACCTTTAGGACCCAGGACATGGCCAAACCACCTCCCAAACCCAGACCCGATCTCGTACAACTCCTACCACTGGAGGAGTACGACTTCATCATCGTCAGCTTCAGTGGCGGCAAAGATTCGGTAGCCTGTGTGTTGCGGCTCCTAGATGAAGGGGTTGAACCGTCCAAGATCGAACTGTGGCACCAACTGATCGACCCACCTGAAGGCCCTCCGTTCTTCGATTGGCCGGTCACACCAGCCTATTGCAAGGCCTTTGGCGAAGCCCTGGGCATCCCTGTCTACTTCCAATGGCGAGAAGGCGGCTTCGAGGCAGAACTCCTGAAGCACAACGCCAGAAGCCAAGGGGTGTCGTTCGAGACGCCCAGTGGTGAGAAGATCCATAGGCCTTCTTCCGAACGATCCCCGATAGCTACCCGCCGCCGCTTCCCCCAACTAGCAGGACTGGAGACCCGATGGTGTTCCGGTAAGCTAAAGATCGATGTAGCCTCGGTTGCTGTAACGAACCAACCTCGGTTTACGGGGAAGAAAACGCTATTCATCACAGGAGAACGCCGCGAGGAGTCCCGACAGCGGAGCGGCTACGCGGAGAAGATTCCCTACCGAGCCAACGCGAAGAAGCGCCTCGCCCACCACTGGCGAGCGGTACTAGATTGGCCTGAACAACAGGTATGGGAGGCCTTCGATAAATACAAAATCGTCCCACACCCTGCGTACTACCTAGGGTGGGGACGCCTCTCTTGCATCGCCTGTATCTTCGGAAACAAGAACCAGTGGGCTTCGGTGCGCGAAATCGCTCCGGACATGTTCGCCAAGATCGCTGGGTACGAAGCCGAGTTCAAAGCAGAGACCGACATGACCATCCGCAAGGGTAAGACCGTTACAGAGATGGCCGATGCCGGTGAGGAACACGTTAGCGACAAACCTGCGAACTGGCAAGCGGTTGCTATGGGTGAGCATTTCAAGTCCAAGTGGGTCCTCTGGCCGAAGCGACTGGGTACGTGGGCTCTACCGGAAGGGGCTTACAAGAAAGACGGAGGACCCTCCTGATGCCAGGGATTACGCTCTACCACGGCACCGCTAGGAGCGCAGCGGAGAAGATCCTCCGAGATGGCTTCGGCTTCCCCACGATATACCTCACCCCTCTTCTAGCAGTAGCGGAGTACTACGGCGCAGAAGCTGCACAGCAGGCTCGCGAGGATAGCTACGCAATCCTTCGAGTCACCCTATCCACGGACGACCTCTACGCCGATCCGTTCGCCTTCGAAGAACCAGTACGTCTCGACGCCGTGGCTGAGGATCGGGATGAAGTTGCAGCCCTTCTGGAGAACATAGGCCTTACCTACCCTTTGATGCTCCAGGACGTGGACTCGGAGGTTTCCAACGAGAACTCCTTGTGGGGATACCTGGAGGAAACCGGCTGGCCTGATTCCGATGAGTGGTGGCGATCCCTGGTCCTCGTCGGGAGTGTAACCACCACAGCTGATATCCCAGTTGATGCTATTGGAGTAGAGGAAGGCGAAGTCACTGTAGGGGGGACGGACATGTCCTACCTCTTGGACTCCTCCTACGCTACTGCGACCCTCGAAGACGTTGGAAGACAGACTGAGGATCCAGACACGTATGCCCGAGTGTTTTACGGCCCCCGAGTCACCTGGGTAACCGACACTCATCACCCTGTAGCCAAGGTACATGCCCACTACGTCCATGGTGACCCTAACAACATCATGGACCAGGAGAAGTTCAACGCCTACTTCCAAACAGCACTGGGAGGCGAAGCGGTCTACCGACTTCCCCACGCATCGGTCTCCCCTATCGAACGAGGGGACGTAGAGGAAGCGCAGGAAGCCGCTGCCCAGGGCCTCCTGAATGAGATTGGGCTCGACCAGCCTTGGACCTCAGGAGATGCTGAGGTCGATAGATACCTCGGAGACCCTGAGACTTTCACCGAACAGCACTGGGATGACTACGCCGAAGACGAGGAAGAGGGAGCCGCGATGATCGAAGAGGAGATGGAGGAGCGGATCGAGGCCCTCGAAGCCCGAAGGGCTGGGGACTTCGGGAAACTCCATGCCAAGGTCCACGACGGTCATCACCGAGCCTTCTCCTCGCTAGCCGCTGGCGAGTCCTACATCTTCGTATTCGATGACCAGCTGAAGCACCTGAAGCTGGACCACCCTGACGTATACAACGGAACGGAAGACGACCGTGGCTAAGGCAAAAGCAAAGGCAAAAGCAAAGGGCTTCGTCCGGACCTCCCTGCCGGACCCCGACAAACTGACGCTCCCTACCTACAAGAGCGCCAACAAGTTCTCGGTCAGCTGGGGTGTAGGAGTAGACAGCACAGCCATTCTAGTGCTGATGGTCCAAGCAGGAATCGTCCCTGATACGATCATCTTCTCCGACCCAGGCGACGAGTGGGAAGAGACCTACGATTACTTCCCCTACTTCGCAGAGTGGCTCGTAGACCAAGGCTTTCCGGAGCCTGTGTGGGTGGACCGCTGGACACTGATGAAGAACCTCCTACGCCGGGAGACCCTTGCACAGGAATGCCTCCGGATCTCCACCGTCCCCAGCAAGGTCAAGAAGAACAGTCCACCTGCCCTCCATGCCGGTCTTCCCTCGAAGGCCTTCGGACGATCCCGCTGTACCCTGAAGTTCAAACGGGACGTAATCAACGCCTACCTACTCACACAGCAGTGGGTCCACGACGAAATGGCCGCGAAACGCAAGGTCATCAAGATCATCGGGTTCGAGGCCACCGAAACCCATCGGGTCATGTCCACCTTCAAGGACGACAAAGAGAACGAGATGGCAAGGGCGTTGTACCCTCTGGTTGAATGGGGTATTGACCGCGAGATGGCGAAGAAGGTGATCGCCAGGGCAGGCCTCAAAGTCCCACGCAAGTCGGCGTGTACGTACTGCCCCTACAACACCGACGACGAATGGCGCGAACTGGCCACCACCGAGCCGGAAGCGTGGCTTCAGGCCTTGAAGATGGAAGCCCTCGCCCTTCCTTATATCCAAAAGCCTCGCGATTTCGGCCTACACCGTCGAGGTCGGACGGGCGAGCGTCAGTTGGTCCAATGGGCTCAACAAGAGGGGCTCCCCGTTCCGGACGACATCTACGAACTCCCCGAGAGGGAGGAAGCCCTGGAGCGTCTGGAGCAGGCCCTCTCAGCACTGGGGATGCCCCCGCCGAAACGGCGTCCTATGCTGAAGCTGCCTGAAGCCACGCCCCCTCGAAAACCAGCGGCACGACCTAAGGTGAAAATCACTAGAGAGAGGCAGACCGTAGTGGATCCGGAACTCGAACCAGAGCCGACATTCCGCCGGAAAACGGGACTCCGTCCGAAGCGTCGGTAGTGCCTCTCTCATGGAAAAGTACACACCCTCCAAGGGGATCCTCTTCAACCAGGGGAGCGTCCTTGGGATAGAGAACTGCGTACCGGGCACCTTCCCGGTAAGGCCTCTCAACCCATCTCGGATGGTGAAGAGCCAGACCCGCCGCGTCGTAAGGCTCCCCAGCGCATATCCTGCGTGGACCTACCAACACATCGACCAAAAGGCTACGAAGGCGGAGAAGGGATGCGCTGTGATCCTTCGGAGAGGGGATGAGACGCGCCGTATACGCTGTCCCTACGGAAGCCCTGGAACAGTCCTGTGGATCCGCGAGGCTTTTGGAGCCCCTCCCGTTGGGATCGACCGCGACGAGGAAGAGCCGCGAATCCCCGAAGACGTAGAGGTGATCTATAGAGCGGCGCGGCAGCCCCTGCCGTTAGGATGGCGATGGCTTCCAGGCAAGTTCTTACCTCGCCTCCATGCGCGACTGTGGATCCGGTTGGAGCATGTCCGTGTCGAACCCCTCCAGAACATAACCGAGGAGGAAGCACGGCTAGAGGCCCCTGAGCGGCATACGCGGCTACTCCCCTTTATGGAGGCGGAACGGGAATACTTCCACCGCAAGTGGGACGAAGTAAACGCGGATCGCGGGTTCCCATGGGTCAGCAATCCTTGGGTGTGGGTCCTGTCCTTCCGACGTGTGGGTCTCGATCCTTGACAAGATCAGGAGATTGCCCCTTCCCGCTACTTTTTCATGGGGTTTAGGGTCTAGAAACTGGATGTCATGTCGAGGCATGATATCGGTTAGGCTGAGAGCCAAAGCCACCTCAGCGGCTCCGTTGCTGAGAAGACCCCCTGAAGGAGATAGTCATGGGCAAGCTGAGTACCGCTTTCCAGAACAACATCCTCGTGGTGTACGACGATGTACGCGACGTGGATGTCCGCTACTTCATGTCGTTGCTCAACGGCGTCGAGAAGATGTGGAGGTTCACCCCCATCCAGATCGACCGTGTCACGAGTGATACTGACGGCTACGACAGTAAGGGGCGGATCCACGCCCGACTGCGCTTCCCAGTGAAGACCGCCCGCAAGCGGAGCATGAAGCACAGTCTCGTCTTCGACATCCGCCTCGACCTGGAGAAGGGGGTCACCGCCCCCGTCACGTTCAAGCTGACCGCACCCTACCACAGCGGACGCCGGTTCGTCACCGAACTCCGGGCTCGGGCCAGCATGGACAAGACCGAGGGTGTAGAGACAGGGATCGTGACCCTGGGTTCGATGCTCGCCGCTGCGAAGTACATCCTCGACGCGATGCTGATCGCTGACGGGAAGAAACCCGCCGAAGGCCCAGTCGATTCCTCCACGAAGAAGCCCGCCAAGAAAACGGCGAAGAAGAAGCCCGCCAAGAAGAAAGCCGCCAAGAAGAAGCCCGCCAAGAAAACGGCGAAGAAGAAGACGGCCAAGAAGAAGACCGCGAAGAAGGCCACCAAGAAGACCGCGACGAAGCGGACGGCCAAGAAGCCCGCCAAGAAGAAGGCCACCAAGCGGACGGCGAAGAAGAAGGCCACCAAGAAGGCTACCAAGCGGACGGCGAAGAAGAAGGCTACCAAGAAGACCGCGACGAAGCGGACCGCCAAGAAGGCCACCAAGCGGACGGCCAAGAAGAAGGCCACCAAGAAGACCGCGACGAAGCGGACGGCCAAGAAGCCCGCCAAGAAGAAGGCCACCAAGCGGACGGCGAAGAAGAAGGCCACCAAGAAGGCTACCAAGCGGACGGCGAAGAAGAAG
>Ga0272441_10004216_pt1 | contig 26419 bp, 15 predicted proteins | sample SSMProp6N_FD_193582 | JGI IMG/M metagenome (GOLD analysis project Ga0272441, IMG submission 193582) | Marine sediment archaeal communities from Little Sippewissett salt marsh, Falmouth, MA, United States - SSM-Prop-6N | ecosystem: Environmental > Aquatic > Marine > Wetlands > Sediment ... | reverse complement strand
CTTTCATGTGACACCTCCTAGATCCATATTGTTTTGAAGTACAATTGGACCATAGCATTACATGCAATGGTTGGGGAGGTGTCACTTTCTTATGTGACGCAAAACCTTGATATGATTATCAAGTCTATGCTTGACCCTTGCTCATGATTCTCATAAATAACCTTCTACATTCACATATTATCAAAGCTCTCGACTTAAGGGAGAAACGAATTGTCGATGTCATTGAGCCATTAGCCGACAATCAAGAACGATCACGCATTCTTGATCAAAGGGAAAACTTTTTTCTGCAAGGCAAAATTGTTGATCTCGAAGGGCTGACACGCTCAACGGCCGTACACGCGCACCGGCCAACATCGGAGCACCTTTTTTATTCTTTCTTTTTTTCTTCCCCCACATAAAAAAATGCACTTCGGCCGCTGACCCATATCAATACCGCTCAATCACGGTAAACCCCTAAAAAGCAACACGCTAATGCCTCTCCGGTGAACGGACAGCCCTGTCAGAGCGAGGGGACGGGCCCGCAATACCTCAATTTCCGGTTTTTTCTTCTTGACAGAGAGGTGCCTAATTTCTATAGTCGCCGCGCCGAAGAAAAAATCCACGTAAAAAAGAAACAGCCGAATATCAAGAAAGCAGTTCACGCAGTTCTGGCGGTTCATTTATTGAACGGCTTAAAGAATATGAACGACTAAGATAGGAGGGTGTAATGGTAAAGAGAATCAAGAAGGCCGCCGTAATCGGCTCCGGAATCATGGGTGGCGGAATCGCCGCCCTGTTGGCCGGTGCCGGTGTAGAGGTACTGTTGCTTGACATCGTCCCGTTCGACCTGAAAGACGAGGAAAAGAACGATCCCAAGGCCAGGAATCGAATCGTCGAAGCCGGAATGAAGGGGGCACTGAAGGCAAAACCGCCGTTGTTCTACTCCAAGGATGACGCGGGACGGATTTCCACCGGAAACCTCGAAGATGATTTCGACAAACTCGCCCAGTGCGACTGGATCATCGAGGTTGTCGTGGAGAACCTGAAGATCAAGCAGCAGCTTTTCAAACGCATCGATGGCATCCGTAAGGCCGATACCATCGTATCGTCCAACACCTCGGGCATTCCGCTCAAGGCCATGTCGGAAGGGCTGAGCCAGGGCTTCCAGGAACATTTTCTGGGCACGCACTTCTTCAACCCCGTCCGCTACATGCACATGCTGGAGATCATTCCCGGCGAGTCCACCAAACAGGACATCCTCGACTTCCTGGCCGACTTCGGCGAAAGCCGCCTCGGCAAGGGTATCGTGTGGGCCAAGGATACACCGAATTTCATCGGCAACCGTATCGGCGTCCACGGCATCTGCCGGGCTCTCAAGGTCATGCTGGATGACGGGCTGAAGGTCTATGAAATCGACGCCCTGATGGGCGCTCCTCTGGGGCGGCCCAAGACCGCCATGTTCAAGACCACCGACCTGGTGGGGCTGGACACCCTGACCCACGTCATGGACAACACCTACGAACTCTGCACGGCCGATGAGGACCGCGACGTGTTCCAGGCGCCTCAGCTGGTCCGGGGCATGATCGAGAAAAATCAGCTCGGCAACAAGACAAAGGGCGGTTTCTACAAGACCGAACTGACGCCCGAGTGGAAGAAGCTCCGCAAGGTCATCGACCCGGCCACGGGCGAGTATGAAGATCTGGCCAAGGCCGATTTCGCCTGTCTGGCGGAAGCCAAGAAGGCCGCCACGCTGCCTGAAAAGATCAAGGCAGTCGTCTATGGCGACGACAAAGGCGCTCAGGCAGCCTGGAAGATCATTGCCGGCGATCTGATCTATTCCGCCAACCGCATTCCCGAGATCTCCGACACGATCGTCGAGATCGACAATGCCATGAAGTGGGGCTACAATTTCGAGTTCGGCCCCTTCGAGACCTGGGACGCCATGGGCGTGCAGGAATCGGTGGCCAAGATGGAAGCTGACGGCATGGATGTGCCCGCCAATGTCAAGGCCATGCTGGCCACGGGTGCCGCTTCCTTCTACAAGGTTGAGAAAGGGCAGAAGTTCTTCTGGGATTTCGCCTCCGAGAGCTACAAGCCGGTAAAGACCAGTCCCAAGGCGCTCAGCATCGCCAATTTCAAGGCACAGAACAAGGAAGTCAAGGCATCGCCATCCTGTTCGCTGGTGGACATCGGCGACGACGTCTTCTGCCTCGAGTTCCATTCCAAGATGAACGCCATCAACAAGGACATGGTCGACTTCATGGGTGAGGCTGCGGAATATGTCGACGCCAACGGTGTCGGACTGGTCATCGGCAATCAGGCAGGCGGCATGCCGGGTGCCTTTTCCGCCGGTGGAGACCTGGCGTACATGCTGGGGCTGGCCCGCGAAGGCAAGTTCGATGTCATCGAAAAATTCATCGCCGATGTACACGCCGGTATTATGGGACTGCGCTACTCCAATTACCCCGTCGTGGCGGCACCCTACGGGCTGACCCTCGGCGGCGGCTGCGAGGTATGCCTCGGTTCCGACCGTATCGTGGCGCACACGGACCTCTTCATGGGTCTGGTGGAAATCGGTGCGGGGTTGCTTCCCGGCGGGTGCGGCATGATTAATCTGTGGCGGCGCTACATCGAGTCAAAGCCTCCGGTCGCCAAGCTGACCGATTATGCCGGGTTCTTCGTCCAGTGCTTCATGAACGTGGCCCAGGCCAAGAATTCGAGTTCGGCCGCGCACGCCCGCACCATGGGCTTCCTGAACGACTGTGACCGTATCGTCATGAATCGTGACAACCTCATCGGCGAGGCCAAAAAAGAAGTCCTCAAGATGGTGGACGACGGCTATGCGCCGCCGATCAAGAAGGGCATCCCCGTCTTTGGTCGCGACGCCATGGGGATGATCGAGGCCGAAATGCTCAATATGCGCAGCGGCGGCTACATTCCCCCGCATATGGAATTTATCGCTAAGAAAATGGCCGTCTGCATGTCCGGTGGTGATGTGCTTCAAGGTACCGCGGTGAGCGAGGAATACCTGCAGAGACTCGAGCGGGACGCCTTCGTAGACCTGTGGAAGACCGAAAACACACAGAAGATGGCCGAGAACATCATGAAGACAGGCAAGCCCTTAATGCTGTAGGCGACAAAGAAAAGGAGGAAAACACCAATGAAAGATGCATATATTGTTACGTCGGTACGAACTCCGGGCTGCAGGCGGGGCAAGGGTGCCCTGGCACAGACCAGGCCCGAGGATCTTCTTAAGACCGCGCTCAACGGATTAATGGAGCGCACACCGAATATCGAGAAGAAGGATGTCGAGGACATCATGCTCGGGTGTGCTTTTCCCGAGGCCGAACAGGGGCTCAACCTGGGCCGCGTCATCGCCCAGATGGCGGGGTTCCCCGACGCGACCACCGGGGCTACCGTAAACCGTTTCTGTTCTTCCGGTCTTGAATCGATCGCTATTTCGGCCATGCGGATCATGTCGGGCTGGAGTGATGTGGCCATCGGCGCCGGCTGCGAATCCATGAGCATCGTGCCCATGGGCGGTAATCTGCCCCGGCCCCACTCCGCGTGGGCAAAAGAAAACCCCGCTGTCTACACGTCCATGGGAATCACGGCCGAGAACGTGGCCAATCGCTACAACATCACCCGTGAAATGCAGGATGAATTTGCCTTCCATTCTCAGATGAAGGCCGTGGCGGCTCAGAAGAACGGCCGGTACAAAGAGATCATCCCCACGCCGGCGGACCGCTATGTTCAGAAGAACGGCACCTGGGTCAAAGAAGTCTTTATTCAGGACTTCGATGACGGCGTACGTGAATCCACCACCATGGAAGGTCTGGCCAAACTGCGGCCGGCCTTTGCGGCCACCGGTTCCGTGACGGCGGGGAACTCCTCTCAGACCACCGACGGCGCGGCCGCCACCCTGCTGATGAGCGAAGAGGCCCTCAAGAAGTTCGATGTCAAGCCGATCGCCAAACTGAAATGCTACACCGTGGCAGGCGTTCGTGCCGACGAAATGGGCGTGGGTCCGGCCTATGCCATCCCCAAGGTGCTCGAACTGGCGGGGATGAAGAAGGAAGACATCGACCTGTGGGAGGTCAATGAGGCCTTTGCATCGCAGGCCATTTACTGCCTGCAGCAGCTCGGTTTCTATGAAAAACGCGAGATGTGGAGTTGCGAGAGTGACGAGCGCACCATCAACGTCAACGGCGGCGCCATCGCCCTCGGCCATCCCCTCGGATGCACGGGCTCCAAACTCTGCGCCCAGATCATCAACGAAATGCAGCTGCGCAACGCCAAGTATGCCGTCGAGTCTATGTGTATCGGCGGCGGCATGGGTGCCGCAGCCATCTTCGAACTCTGTGACTAAGTTGAGTTTTCAGGGTATCTGATACATCAGGGGGCCGCCGGTATTCGGCGGCCCCCTTTTTTTATCGCATCAATTTAGAACAGGCGTACGTGGCCGGTATGGATCGTGCCGGCATCACTATTCCCGTAAGCACCGTTGCGCGTGTATCGGAAATCAGAAGCTGATCGTCAGGGCGAGGTGGCCCCGAGAACCCCTTCCGCTCTTTTCAGTGACCCGCTGACGCCAGCCGTAATCAAAGGTCACGCTGACGTACCGTCCCACAAAATACCGCATCCCGGCACCCACGCTCTGAAGGATGGCGAAGCGTCTCTCATCGGGCAGAAGATCGACGTTTTGGGAAAACCCGTAATCATGGAAGAGATAGACCTGCAGGCTGTCATTGATTCCCTCGAAGCCGAACCACCGGCCGGGCATGAGGGGCGGGGCGCGAAGTTCCTGCGTGAGAATATATCCCTGATCGCCGTAGGTATCGCCTTCCACATACCCTCGAATCGACGAGGAGCCGCCGAATTGCATCTGCTCACTTCCCAGAAGATTACCGTCGGCAATCTGGGCACGACCGAGGAGATACAAACTGCATTCCTTCGGCAGATTGTGGACACGGGTAAGATCAAAGACAGCATAGGCGTAGCGGGCCTTCGCATAGGCCCGGCTGATGGAGAAGAACTCGTCCCTGTTTCGGGAGCTCAGGTCTCCCGGGCTGCAGGTACCCCTGACGGAAAAGGAGGTCACTCCCCGGGCATCGTACAGGCTGCCGTTGTACTGGAGGCTCCACTGGAGGATGCCGGTATCGTTGTCCGTCACGGGAATGCCGGAGAACTCCAGGTTGTTGTCGCTCTTTTTAAAGTCAAAGATCGCGGAGACGCTCTGGGTATATCTTCCCGCATTCGACAGCGGTGCCTCATAGCGCAGGCTCCACTGTGATGATCTCCCCTTTTGAGCGAGGGGATCGTCCAGACGGCTCCTGGTATGGGAGGCGCTGCCCGACAGCGTCAGAAAATGACGCCATGGCAACGGAACAAGATAGGACCCGCTGTGGCCGATATAGTCTTCCAGGTCGGTATTCGTGGTGAACTGATAGTTGAACTGGTGGCCAAGACCAAGTGCGTTCCCCCAGTTGAAGCCCGCCTCCAGACGGTTTTTGCCGGTAAGGCTCGTTCCGCGGTTGTTAAACCCCGCATAGGCCCGGAGGGGAACTCGTTCCCGGACCCGGAATACGAGATCCGTGGTACCGACGGCGCTCTGCCCGGGCTTCAGATAAAAGTTCCCCGCCCGGAAGGGGTTGCGGTTAATCCAGTCGACATCCCCCTCCATCATCGATTTCCGGAGGGGCTCGCCGGCCTTGAGGCGGAGCATGGACCGGTAGAGGTCCTCGGAAAAATAACGAGCCCCCTCGATGGTAATTTCGCCGACGACTCCCTCGATGACAAGAATCTGCACAACCCCGGCAGTGATGTCCTGTTCGGGCAGGGTGATGCTGACAAAGGGAAGGTCCTGTTCGGAGTAATAGAGATACAGGGTTGATATGAGCCGGTTGAGCGAGGCCATGGAGACAGGCTGTCCGATAAAGGGATCGAGCACCTTTCGGGTATCGTCACTTTGGAGCAGGGGAACCTTGCTCGCGTCGATACCGTCTTTCGGAAGGGGAGGATCGGTAACCACCTGCTCAGAGGCTGAGACAAAGACCAGGCCCTTTAAGGCCTCCACCATCACGGTCTCATCAGCCGGGCCGGGCAGTGCCGGTTTCTGGGGCGTTATGTCCGGGGCCTTCGGCGCCTCCACCTGGGGCGGCACCGGTCCGGGCTGGATCTGACGCAGGTCCTGTGCATGACATCGATCTGCCGGGAAAATGAATACCGAAATCAAAAAGATGAAGAATACAATGCTGCGAAATATTCGATTAATATGAAATACAAATTCGGTGGTGTTCATGTTGAAGACAACCCTTCCTAAAGTAATATGTCGTCTGTATCAAAATCGTTGAAAAGCCTTTTCTGTCAGATCTTTACGAATTTCCGGTTAGCTGAGGGCGGAAATAAACAAAAAGTTCATGATCTGTTCCTTGTCTGTGTCGTCTCCATTACAGAATGCGTCTATGTCGAAGTTCTGCGCGTCACTTACCAGGTTGGCGTATTTATCCTCCACCTTATCGTAGGCCGCAACCTGCAACCCACGCGTGACAGAACCGGCAATCGCAAAAATCGCACCGGAAACAACGCTTGTAGCAGCCCCCGCTATCGACGATGAGATGCCGGCTGCTATCAATTTACTTGCGTAGGCCGCGGCGGCAGTGCCTGCTTCGGCGGTAAAATAAGTCCCTATATATCCACCAAATCCTGCCACAGTCGATGTCGCCACCATGAATGCCGTGTTAGCGGCTAAAGTGGTGAGAGCTGTCGTGCTGATCATCTCACCGAGGTACTCGACTGCTGCTAATTCAACAAAATCCACCTCCGGCGTTTCAAGGTTGCCTCCCAGAAGGCCCAGGAACCTGTTGCTGTCCTCCTGCTGCTCCGCTTTCCATGCGTTGTAGCGCGCAACCGCATCCTTTGCCATGGCGACCTTCATTTCACGGATCTGGTCCTCAAGGTATGTCTTAAATACCTCGCGCTGGTTGTAGAGGGCCGTTCCCTCTTTGATGGGCGCCCTTAAAAGATCAAAGAGTTCTCCTAATATCAGTGCCCTGTTCGCGGGGTCCTTCAACCACTCGTTTATGTCGGAAACATCAAGGCCCGCCTTCGTGATAAAGAGCTTGGCGGCATACTGGATAAACCCCTGCCCTTCGGGGGGGACACCAAAGGGCGGGGGAGTCAGATCAAAGGAGAACCCGCTACCTGTTCCACTCGAGCCGTTTGTTATTGTTACGCTGTCGGTGGTCTCAATCATCGTTATGACTTCCGGCTGGGGTTCAGTGATCGTCAGCAATCCGCGTTTAAAGGTGATGGGGCCATAGTTCCGGGCCGTGAGGGTCCCTGACTGATTGATAAACATGGTGCCTTCCGGGGCAAGTGTGGTGACATGAAACCCTGTGCCGCCCTGGATGATCTGGTTGACCGGAACCAGATTCAACCCGGAGACAACGGCGATGGTGTCGTCATACATGAGGCCCGTCGCCGTGGCCGTAAACTGCGGATAGGGCTGTCCCTCGATCATCTGCGCGTCATCGGCAGACACCGTCAGAGGTGCGGGCGTCACCGTAAGGGCCCCGTCCAACCGGCTGATCGTGTAGTTCGCGGCCGTACCCCCTGCAATGGAGATGGGGTAGGTGCCGACCTCCAGACGTCCTGCCGGGAGGGTGAATTCATAAGGGGTATCAAGGATGTCGCCGGGAAGAAGCCCCATAACGGTTGCGCTCAAGTCAGGCAGGGATGATCCGTATGAAACCTGAGCATCCTGGGCAGCGATCGTAAGCGCGGCAGGATCAATGGTGAGTGATCCGTCCATCAGGGTGACGGTGTAGTAGGGCGGCACCGAGTAGCCTGAATCGGAAATGGTGATCGGATATGTACCGGTATCCGAGAGTTTCGTTGCTGGTGTATCGAGGACAAGACCTGTTACCATGGAAGCATCGTCACCGTCCTCAAAGCCTTCAAAGGATACGGTCAGGGCGGGATTTGCCGCACCGTACAGGCGGCTCTTATCATCGGCTGAAACTATGAGTTGATAGGGTTCCTTGATGATCAGGGCTCCGAGGTTGGCGTATGAGCAGTTGGTGATGTCGTAGTTTGTACTTGTGGCGGACACCATGATCGGATAGATTCCCGGGAGTGCATCAGACCCGGGACTGCCCTCGACATCAAACCAGAGGTTTTCGATCACACCTTCATTGTAATTCCCCTCGGCATCCTGGTCCCATTCCATCAGTCCGGAACAGGTGATGGTATAGGCCGGGTCCGGATCGCCGATACGGCGGAATGCATCATCCGCCTTGATGACAAGGGGTGCCTGTTCAACCGTAAGGGTGCCGTCAACAAAAGTGATATCATAATTTGCCGCCTGGGCGCCTGAGGCTGAAATCGCATACAGTCCCGCATCGGACTGCTGTGTCGCATCCGTGCCGACGGAAAGCCCTGTCACCACACTATCGTCTTCTCCAAGCACGAACCCGGTATAATTGACCATGAAGTTCGTGGGATTTTCTGCACCATATGTCCGGGTGTAGTCCTTCGGCTGAATCGTCAGCGGGGCGGGGTCGATGGTGAGGGTGCCGGGAACATAGACGAGAGTATAGCCTTCGGCATTAGACAAGAGGGGGCCATTTATCGCACTAATGCTGACCTGATAGTCAGCCACAGGCGAGGTCTCCGTGGCAGCGGTATCGAAGGTGAAACTCGTGGAGTTTGCTCGTGTGTCTCCGGCAATCAGGCCGTCAAAGTCCACGGTGAAATTGGGATAGAATCCCCCGTAGGTCATGTCCGTATCGTTGACCGTAAGGATGAGTGTGGGTGCAAGGGTGTAGGCAAACGCAGCCGTTTGTCCAAGGGCCGGTTGTGCCGGATTAAAAGTGGTGTTGTAATGTTTGTACCCGGTAAGGCCGCCCCAGGTATCATTCCGGGGATCGGTTGAATAGATGTTGAACCTGGAGGTCCCGTTGGTGTCTCTCAGGGCGTCTTCATCCGAGTTGTTGAAGAAGTTTCCCCCCGCGACCAGGGCGAGACCGCCCTCGCCGGTATCCATGGCGAGCCGGGTGCCTTCAGAGATGATAATGTCCCCTCCGGCCTGCATTACGACAGGGTTGGCAAAACGCAAAAGAGGCAGCATAGGACCGTCCTGGACGAAATTTTCATATTCCTGCTGACAGTCAATGATCAGATCGCCCTGCGTGTAGATATCAACATTAAAAAACTTTGCCCAAAAGGGCACCTGAGTGTCGATCAGCGGCCCATCATACAGGCTGAAGGTGACCGTGTCGATCTCGTTATCGGAATTGTTGATGGTGATTTCGCTGAACGTATTGCAGTAGTTGCCCGAACCGGTGGTATCGGCAGCCTCAAGGATAATGCTCTCTGCCGAAACCGTGCCCAGAAGCGCGACAGGCCCTCCGGTGCCTTCCGTCTGATAGAGATGCAGGGTGCGGACATCGATCGACCCGGCCGTTTCCTGCTGGAGGTTGCCGGTGCTGATCGTCAGGGCTCCTTTTGTGCCTGTAATAGAGCTGATTCCCCATACAGGGTTGCCCCAGAGCGAGACGAGGTTGGCTGCTTCCAGGGTGAGGATGCTTTCAGTGAACCACTCGATGGTCCCGTTTTCAAACAGGAGCGAGGTATCGGCCTGGAGCTGGAGGCTGCCCATTGCCAGGTTGGCTGAGACAATTGCCGGATCCAGATAGCGGACATCGCCGACAGTCACATCTCCTTCATAGATATCGCTGATATATATTTCGCCGGGATCAAGCAGGAGCGTGCCCCACGTGCCTGAGGGAGCACGTGTGTCGGTAAGGCCCTGGTAGCTCAATACCTGTTTGCCCGAAACCTCCACGAACCCACCGTCTCCGGAAAGTGCGCCTCCCCGCGCCGAGACGTTACCGTTAAAAGAGGTCTCTCCGTCCGCCCAGACGATCACTGTACCGCCGTCTCCTGCGGTGCGGGCATCGGCCGAGATGGTCGCGTCATGGTCGACGAAGGTCTCTTGCGCATTGAAAATTTCCGGGGTCGCGCCCTGAAAACCGCCGCCGATAAACACCTTACCGCCGCCCGCGTCCCCGCCGGCATCGATACGCGTGCCATCCGCAAGTGAGATCGTCTCCGCTGTCACGGTCACGGTGCCGCCAGTGGCGTCAGCCGTGGTGCCTGAGACATCAAGGGTCCCGGAATTCACCACGGTTGAGGGGGTCTCCCCCTGTGCTGCAATGGTGATGTCGCCGCCGCTGCTCTCTGCATTGTGGGCTGTGAGAGAGCCTGAGTTATCAATGGTGCCGCCAAGGCTCTTCAACAATACCCGGCCGCCCTCATTGACCAGGCCCGTGGCGTGAATTGCCCCGCTGTTATTGACTGCCAGGGCATACATATTGCCGCCGGCAGCCTGCAGCTCGGCCCGTCCCGCCTCGATGAGGCCGCGGTTATCGATCCCTGTTTCTGCTGTTTCCGCCAGGGTAAGTCCGGGTTCAATCACCAGCCGCTCATCCCCGGCCATGGTCATCAGGACTTCGCTGCCTGCTGCCAGCGCCGCCGTTCCCTCAGGTGCGCTCAATGTACCGCTGTTTTCGATTGTTCGCGCAACAAGCAGCACATCGCCGTCAGAGGCGGAAATGATGCCGAAATTTCGGATCGCTGCTGTGGAATCCCCGGAAAAGAAAAGATCGCCACCCACCATGAAGGCGCTGTCGGGTACGTTCAGGGTCGTCGCGGTGAAGGATGCCGTATCGATGCGGCCCGATGGTCCTATCACCACGCCGTTGGGATTGATGAGAAATACCCGGCCGTTGGCCTCGAGGGTGCCGTTAAGTTCGGATGGCAGTACCCCGGTGACCCGGTTGAGTATGGCCGACGTCGCTGAGGGCTGGACAAAGCGGGTCAACTCTCCCGAATTGATGGAAAACCCCTGCCAGTTGATGACGGCCCGCTCACTTGCCTGATTCACCGTCAGGGTGCCGGGATGTTCCTGGATAGCCGCCTGCCCGGCCGCGACCTGCCCGCCTGCAGGATTGGCCGAAACCGGGTTGGAAATGAAAAGATTGATGAAGATCAGTCCAAATAAAAATAATCCCCAGTTCAAAATGGAAAACCATCGCCCAGAGTTCGCAGTAGATTGCATGCCACACTCCTCGGGAAAGTAGAAACAGTACTCTTTTCACGTATCTTGAGAACAACCGTAATCGAATAACCGAAACGAGCCTGAATTTTGAATTGTCAATGCGGATGATGCTTATGGTAGTCTGGATTTAAAACTGACAAATCGGGTCATCGAGAATTAATCCGGATTATTTCCTTCACCCCGCGCTTCAAACCTCAGGAAGACTAATACCAGACAGCAGGTGTGTCAAGGTAAATCAAAGTTTTATCACCTTTTCGGCAATGAGGTACCATGAGAGAAATCGTGAGGACAAAAGTGCGCACTTCGTTCAAGGGAAGATCAAAAGAAAACAGACCCTGCCGTTAAAAAAAGCACAGGCCTTAACGTATTTTTCAATCGCCCGCAAGAAATCCCTTGCGAGGAAACTCTTCACATGGGCCCGCCGGCCTGTTTTTGCACGATGCAACGATATCCCTGTATCGTTTCACCCTGAGAGAAAGAAAAAAGACTGCCGATGCTTACGCTTCGTCCTCGACGCCGGTACCCCAGTGCTCGAGGACGTAATCCAGATCCTTGTCCCCGCGACCGCTGAGGTTCACGAGGATCGTCCCCGTCTTCATCTCGCGGGCCTTCACCAGGGCATAGGCAACGGCATGGGCGCTCTCAATCGCCGGGATAATACCCTCAAGGCGGGAAAGTTTGAAAAAGGCGTCCTTGCATTCATCATCGGAGCAGGTCACATACTCAACCCGGCCGGCATCTTTGAGGTAACAGTGTTCGGGCCCTACTCCCGGGTAATCGAGACCGCTGGCACAGGAATAGACCGGAGCCGGCGAGCCGTCGTCATTTTGCAGCAGGTAGCACTTGAATCCGTGAATAATCCCTTCGTGTCCGTAGGTCATCGTCGCGGCGTGCTGACCGAGTTCTTCTCCCCGCCCCAGCGGTTCCACGCCGATCAGCGCGCAGGGATCCTTCAGGAAGGGAGCGAAAATGCCCATGGCATTGGACCCGCCGCCGACGCAGGCACAGACGGCGTCGGGAAGATTTCCGGTCATTGCATGAAACTGTTCGCGGGCCTCGATTCCCACGACGCGCTGAAAATCACGCACCATGAGCGGGAAGGGATGGGGACCCACCACGGAACCGATACAGTAAATGGAATGTTCGTAGTCGGCGAGATAGGCTTCAAAGGCCGAATCGACTGCCTCCTTCAGCGTTTTGAGGCCATGGGTCACGGGAACCACTTTCGCGCCCAGGAGCTTCATACGGCTCACGTTCGGCGCCTGTTTCACGATGTCCACTTCACCCATGTGTATCTCGCATTCCAGGCCGAAATAGGCGGCGGCCGTTGCCAGCGCCACGCCATGCTGTCCCGCGCCGGTTTCGGCGATAACACGCTTTTTGCCCATATATCTTGCGAGAAGAACTTCGCCCATGCAGTGATTCAGCTTGTGTGCACCGGTATGATTCAGATCCTCGCGTTTCAGATAGATCTGTGCGCCACCGTTTTGCAGGGACAATCTCCGCGCGTGATAGACCGGCGTCGGCCGGCCCTGAAAATGCTCACGGATAAAGCGCAGTTCGGCAATAAACGCGGCGTCGCTCTCAATCCTGTGATACGCTTCGGTAATTTCCGCGAAGGGCTTCTCCAATTCAGGCGGCAAGAACTTACCGCCGTACCTGCCAAAAAATCCCTCATTATCGGGAACGATGTATTCTTTTTCCTGTCCGGCCATTCTTTACTCCGTACCTCTCGTTAATATCTCGCTCGAAACGAATCGTCTCTACGCAAGAAGGGGAGCATAGACCAAGACCGTCCGCTTGGCAAGCACGAATGGCTGAAAATTTCAAATAAAATTGAGGCACGGAGCCTTCAACCGGGCGGTGGGCATGGTGTGCGCCGGGATACCCGGCTCTCATTGAGACAAAGGTTATGCCTTCGCGAAGCGGAAGGACGAACCCCTTATCATACCTTTTCGGTAGCGGCGTTCCTGCCCGCAATGCGGCCGAAGACAAGGCACTCCGTGACGGCACAGCTGCCGAGGCGGCAGGCGCCGTGAATGCCTCCCGTAACCTCACCGGCGGCATAGAGCCCCGCTATGGGACACTGATCCAGGTTAATGACCTGCCCCCTGGCATTGATCCGGACCCCACCCATGGTGTGATGCACCTTGGGCCACAACCTGACACCATAGTAGGGAGGATGAGTGATGGGCGCGGCATCGGGCAGGATCGGTTTACCGAAATCCCCGTCCTGTCCTTCCTCGACATGATTATTGAAGGCCGCCACCGTGGCCCGCAGTTCCGCAAGGGAAAGCCCATATGAGGAGGCGAGACCCTCCAGCCGATCGAATGCTTTCACCACGCCCTTTTTCAGAGCACGTTCGATGCTCCAGCCCGATTGCGCGACGGCACGCGCGTCGGCTATGCCGATGCAGGGCCGGCCGACATGGAGAAGTGCATCGGACAGGATCTTCCGGTCTGACAATTCGTTCACGAACCGCCTGCCCGTCCCCGGATCCACCACGATGCCATAGAGGAATACGATGTAATCGGCGAACCCGGGGCCGACGCCATACCCCTCTTCATCGGGAGAGGTCCACGGTGCGAGCTGTATATGGGAAAGCTGCACCGGGGTGGCGCCGATCTTCAATGCCTCTTGCAATGCCTCGGCCGTGGCAAAAGGTTTATTTGTCGTATCGATCTTTTCGGAGAGCCGTGGGTCCTGGGCAATCCGGAATGCAATATCGCTGCCGAAACCTCCCGTGGCCAGGATAACGGCCTTCTCCGCCCTGATGTACCGGTCGGTTCCCCTGTCCGCATCCTTGTACTCGTAACCGTCGCGCACGCACACGCCGCAGACCCGGCCTTCGGCATTTCCGATAAACTTCCTGAGGCAGGTCTGCGTTCTCACCTCTGTTCCATGCGCTTCTATCCTGGCAAGCTGCCGTTTGATGATGGTCGCCCCGGATACGTCCAGAGGCGTGTAGCAGCGGGGCACGGAATGTCCTCCGAATTGATCCACTCTCTCAAGATAGTCTACCCCCAGATAGTCAATCGACCATTGAAACACCTCGTTTGATTTTTCCGCAACCTCACGAGCCAGATCAGGATAGTTAAGACCCAACCCTGCTTTGAGCATATCGTCGTACATGCGCTCAGGAGAATCTTTGATTCCCGCTTTTTCCTGCATCAGCGTACCCGCCGCGGCAATCCCCCCGTCACTGATAATCGAGTTGCCGCCGGGCGCCTTCATCTTTTCCAGGACAATCACCGAGGCACCGGCATTGCGTGCCTCAATCGCCGCGGCAAGTCCTGCAAATCCGGCACCGATTACCACGATATCGGCACGTTCATCCCAGTCTCTTACTTCTTCGATGTTGTCTGCGACCCTGTCGCCTGCGAACATTTTATTCACCTCTGTTCCGTACTATAGATAGGCGTCATGAAAGGATTTTCTGTTGTAATGCAACCATCACGTTCCGATCTTTTGCCGCAACTGTACCCTTTCTGCTGTATCTCCGTCATTTCTTACCGCTCAACAAAGGAGACCGGTTACAACAACCGGACCGGGGACTCTTAAACTCCTGAAGGGTGAGTGGCATTCGAGAAGATCTCGTCTTGTTTTTTATTAATGATATCAAAGAGTGTGATTGACATGTCCTGGCTATTTCATCGTTGAAATTTCGCACAGATTCCACCATCAGGTCATAGTGAAAATAAGGCGATAAAGCAATGTAATATTACCAGATGGCATGTGACAGGAGATTGCTGCGCGCGTAATAAGGTTTTTTTTGAAGCCACACTATTTGACCGTTTCGTGTGCAGTCAAAAGCAGAGTCACCTCCGTAAAAGCGGGAGTCTATACCGTACAACCTGTTTTCCAGGACTACCATGTAAGGAATATCCATCAATATGTAATGAGTTGCAACACGCTGATATCCGATGGCAAAGTACAAAGCTTCAAACGCAAGGCGCGCAGATCCTGAGGAAGGAGGCGTAGGTGCGGTACGCCGCATAGCCTGCCCTCGCGAAGGCGGGGGAAGGATGCAGCGCAACGCAGCAGTTCGACGCTTTACGGAGCCATCAATATTTACGGCTATGGCCGTTGACCCCCCTAATGATACACAAAGAGAGGAATTGTCCCGTCTTCCATCAATTTTGTCGTCCTGCGGCCGAAAAAGTATTTGGCCCTGTCCGTGTAGGCACCCAGTACTACAAGAGGTGTGGGGGTATATTTGCGCGCCTCTTCAAAGATTACATCTTCGGGCGTTCCTGTCCGCCACAGCTTTTCAGGATGTATGCCATAGTAATTCAAATAGGTTTCTCCCCTGGCAAGAATATACTCCCCTTCCTCCACCGAATCGGTAATCGTCAGAAGCACGATCTTATAGGAAGAGGGTATGTCCGGTGAAAGACGTGCATAGTGGCGCATTGCGCGGGCGGACGATGCCGACCCGTTAAAGCAGATCAGTATCGTCTCGTGCGGCTCGACCACCTCAGGAACCCCGATGATAGGGCATACGGGATCAACCAGTAATTCCCTGATCAGTCCTCCATCGGGCTCATTTGTCGTTTCAAATTGAAAGTAGGTGCGCAACCCCATCACGATGAGGTCGGAAATTTTTGCTTCTTCCTTGAACACATTAACCGGTTCTCCCAATTTGAGATGTGTTTCATGGGGGACGCCCGCTTTTTCACACATTGTTTCAAACTGTCTTAAAAAATCGGCAGTGCGTGAAGAGGCATCTTCAAGCTTGGCATCGATCGATCTCCTGGCGTAGTAGCTGCCGCCGACACCCGCACCGATTCCCGTCTTTTCTATATCCGGCACATCCAGGACGGCAATCCCGACGACGGTTCCCCCAAAGGTTTTGGCCCTTCCACAGGCCCATTTCGTTGCACTTAATGAATAATTCGTTCCATCCAAACCGACAACTATACGTTGGTTCATCTCTTATCTCCTTTATTGTTGATTTCCATTTTGGTGTCAGAACATCAAAATTCAAAAGCTAAGCACGAATTCCTGAAAAACAAGAGCACATTGTCAACTATGTTGTTCCGCAGTCTTTGAAAAAAAGATAACATAAAGAAAATGAATACTATTTCGATGATAATTTAATTCATACATTCTGAATGATTTTTTACCGGGTTCCAAATTTCTGCTGCAATACCATTAAGGTTTCAGATGGGGAGGATAAAAAGAGGCTCATTCATTCGAACGTTACGGCGCCGTACCTAATCCGTCGTGGCATGAAAAAAAATCCTGCTCGCAGTTTATCATAACTATTCTATCGAGTGTGACTTTTTTGCAGAGAAAACCGGCGCGGAGGCGGGGCTTTTATTCGCTGCGAACGCTCCCAGGATCTTCAGGTTCATGATGAATTCCCTCGACGTGACGGGTTTCACCGGACGGGTGTGATACGGTTTATTGCGGTTCCTTGTCTCTTCAGGTAAAAATGCACCCATCAAAACATAAGGGATCGGGCCTTGAAATTCGAAATGTCACAAGATCTTAAACTACACCACAGAACACCGACACTATCCTTTACCCCGGATAACACGATGTTTGTTGAACGGTCCTGTTGCATGACGTCTCAGCATACCTCCTCCGCTGGCACGGCAGAACACGACCAACCCCGCCGCTCCAATTTCAGTTTCGCCGGTTAAAGCAACCCTGTAATTTCAAAAGGCCCGATCCTCACTTCTCCAAACAATATCACGCCGCCTTGATTTCGCCGTTCTCTCTTATTAATTTAATAGCAAGAATTGGAACGGGAGCAGGACGATTATCATGCCAGAAACATTGAAACAGCAAATAATGGATCCCGAGATGACCCGAAAAATCGATGCGATTCTCGACCGGGTGAAAGACCCGGAAAGCGGTCTTTCCGTGGCGCGACTCGGACTCGTGGAACGGGTGCGCTACAATGAACAGAAGCAGGATATCTATATCTTCACCGATTTTCAAAGCCACCACCCGGGCTGTGTCACCTGCGCCGGAATTGCCATGATACTGATTTCCACCATCATGAGAAATCTCGAGGAAGAATTCAGAAAAGAGTTTCCCCACCTCACCATTCAATTCGTCTGAACCGCCATCAGAATGGACGCTGCACCTGCACGTTCGGTTCATATCCCCAACACACCACCCCGCAGCAGACTGACGTGGTTTCGTCAGACAGGCCTTTTCCCTCCTCATGCCAGCGTCATTTTTAAGGGGAAGGTTTCCTTCATATTCGAGGTCTTTCTCTCCCCTTTGCCAAAGGGGACCAGGGGGATTTTTTTATGGTGTTCCCCGGCATGCCCATCGCCGTTCCTGTCGAAGAGACCATTTTTTTGTTGACTTTTTTCTGAAATCGGTTAGTGAGGTTGTCTTGGATTATCCCGACCGGAATCAGAACCGTCGTGACGGCTCCACGGTTCATATGCAGAACCCTTGACGATTCCCGGTCGCACCGGGTCACAGGGTGCCCGGTTTCGTCATGTCCGGTCCTGCCGGGAATCCTCTGGTTATGTCCGGGAGTTCCGCCTTCATGCATGGCAGCGCGGAGAGAATATTATATCCTCCATGATGCCGCGACGTGAAATAATCCCGTGAGTTGTATCGGCCTGCAGGCGTCATATCGCGCCGGGTTGCCGCCCTTACCCTGACGCTGATTGGTCGATCTTTTCGGATTCATTCACTTTCGACACCATCATGCCTGCAGGTGATCAGTGTAATGTCTTCGCAAAAAAATGCGCGTAGAATCAACAGAAGATGACCTTCTAAGAAGTCAATGCTCGATGGCAAAGTAAAATACTTCAAATGCAAGGCGCGCAAATCATGAAGAATGAGGAGCACTTACGGTACACCGCATAGCCTGCCCCCGTGAAGGCGGGGGAAAGATGCAGGGCAAACATCGCTTTACTGGTCATGCGATGATTTCGCGTAAAGGAGATTCAGGATGAAAATTATTGATCTTTCAACAACCATCGAACCGAGTCCCGATGGAATGCCGGATTTTCTCAAGATACGAATCGAATATCACGATCACATGGAAGGAGCTTCTCAGGCGAAAGCACTCCTGAATATTCCGGCAAATCTTTTCAGAAACGGCGAGGGATGGGCGACGGAAACCATTACCCGGCTGGGAACCCACGATGCAACGCACGTCGACGCCCCATGGCATTATAACAGCACCATTCAGGGAAAGAAGGCCCAGACCATAGACGAACTGCCGCTTGAGTGGTTCTTCGGCGACGGGGTAAAGCTGGACATGTCGGGGAAAGAAGACGGTGACGCCGTCACGGTGGAAAACATAGAAAGTGAGCTTGTCCGCATCGGCTATCGGCTGAAACCGATGGATATCGTGCTCTTCCATACGGGACGAGACGTCTTTTACGGCAAGCCCGATTATATTTTCCGGGGATGCGGCATTACCCAGGAAGCGACCACGTGGCTCTTCGAAAAGGGCATTCGTGTCATGGGAATAGACGCATGGGGCTGGGACCGGCCGCTCAATCGCCAACTGGAAGAAGCCCTGGAAAAACAGGAACGGGGAATCTTCTGGGCCGCCCACCAGGCAAATCTGCCCTATTCACATATCGAGAGACTGGTGAACCTGGCCCCCCTTCCTCCATTCGGTTTCAAGGTAGCCTGTTTCCCCCTGAAGATCAAAGGCGGCAGTGCCGGGCCGGCCCGGGTCGTGGCAATAGTGGACGAATAACTCGATAGCACGGACTTTCTGAGTATCGTGACGCACAACCGGAAGCAACCGTCTCTTCTCACACCCTGTTTCGACCGGTCCCCGGAATGGACAACGGAATGACCGCTTTTTGTCTCTCTCCGGCGTCAGTTCACGTATATCCTTGACAACTCGGCGAAAGAGTGTTCTATTTCAAACAGTTTCTGACCTGATACCTGAGAGCCGTCACGATCCCGGCAGAAATGATCGCCCTTCCCCACCATCAGAATTATTTATTGAAGGGTACTCTCTGTAAGTATCAGGTCCCTATGTTCCATGTTGTCCCTGTCACTGAAGGGAAGTGTCTATGTCGGATATCGATGTCATCATAGTCGGCGGCGGTCTTGCGGGAATCAGCTGCGCCGTTACGCTTCACAAAAAAGGCGTATGGCCGCTCGTTCTTGAGGCATCGGATGACATAGGGGGCCGGGTTCGTACCGACTTCGTGGAGGGGTATCTCCTTGACCGCGGCGCCCAGGTGCTCCTCACGGCCTATCCCGAAGCACAACGTATGCTTGATTATTCGGCTCTTGATCTTCGCTACTACGAACCGGGGGCGCTGGTCCGGTTCGGGGGTTCGTTCCACCACGTCGTTGATCCGTGGCGCCGTCCCCTGAAGATAGAAAAATCCATCGCCACGCCGATCGGAACATTCTCCGACAAGCTGAAAACCGCTTTCCTCCGGCGAAGGACACTGAAAGGCGACCTTTCCGATATCTATTCACGCCCCGAAACGTCCACCTTCGGGTATCTTGTAAAGGCAGGCCTGTCGGACAGCATGATCGACCGTTTCTTCAGACCTTTCCTCGGAAGCATCTTCTTTGACACCAGACTCGATGTGTCAAGCCGGGTGTTCGAATTCGGATTTCGTATGTTTTCGGAGGGGGAATCGGCTCTTCCCGCGAAAGGTATCGGCGAAATTCCGAAGCAACTCGCCTCACGGATTCCTGAAGAATGCATACGGACGGATGCGCACGTAGCATCCCTCAACGAAAAAACGGTTATCCTGGAATCGGGCGAATCCCTGACCGCCAAAAGACTGGTGATCGCCACCGGCGGTCACGAGGCAGCCCGTCTCCTGGGCCAAAAAACGACACCGGAAGCCCGCGGCATGGTATGCATGCAATTTGCAGCCGAAGCATCGCCTTTACCGGAGCCGCTCCTCGTACTCAACGGTGACAACAGAGGACCTGTCTGCAGTCTTTCAGTTCCGAGTCTGCTTACCTCAAAGATCGTACCGGCCGGGAGAGAGCTCATTACCGTCACGGTACTCGGCGACCCCGAAGAAGATGACGAAGAGTTGAAGCAGGCCGTAAGGGAACAGCTTGTGGACTGGTTCGGACCCATCATAAGAGAATGGCAGCACCTTCGCACCCTGCGGATTCCTCATGCCCTCCCCCTTCAGATCCCGCCCGTTGAGGATCCAGTCAGGGCTCCCGTGAGGATTTCACGGAATCTTTTCATCTGCGGAGAACACCGTTCCACCGCCTCCTTCCAATGGGCGATGGTTTCGGGACGGCGCGCCGCCGAAGCCGTCGTGCGCTCCTTCCAGGAATAAAGACTGCACTCGCTCCCCCAAAAGAAGAACGCATATACTTGCCGGCTGCACTGACGGCATTTCGAGTATGCACACACGTCCCCACCGGATTTAAAGCACGAATCACACCGCCATCGTTTTCGCCTCGACAATGAAAAAGACCGTCATGTTCCCATGGAACAGCCTCTGCGGAGGGTCGAATGAGCCCCTTCGACATGTGAAATATTTCACTCGCCCTATGTGTCCCGAATCATTACACCATCACACCTTTTTCGTTTATTATGGGGCCAAATTCAAGCGGAGAAAGGGTTCAGGCAACAACGACGGACCATGAAAAAGGAAATCTCATAACAGGCAGACCCCCTTAATGAGAGTATTGATAATGGAAGACTTACAGGATCAGAACTTTTCCAAGGCGGAAGCACCCCCCGTGTCCGGATTCCCGACAGCCGGGCAGGAGGGATGGAGCCCGGAAGAACGCGGCGAAGCCAAAATCATCGGCGATTTTATCATGGACCTCACGAGGGCCATGCTGCGCAGCGGCTACTATGATTCGCTCCATCCAAGCGCAAGGCTTGCCAAGCAGGGCCTTTTCGACGCATTTCTGAATGCCCTCGGAACGGCGGATGAACTCATGCTGATCCGGCGGGAAGAAGAAGGCCACACCGATATATTCGTCATGGGCGTCTTCGATGAACCCTTTGATGTGCGCAAGGCGGTGGGAACGGGCATGGCCGAAATATTTGTCCCGAAGCTCAGAGAATGCTTCCACCGCAAAGGCCTCGAAAGTTTTGCCATTAAAAAAGATATCACCCCGGCACACTTTGAAGCATTTGTGGACATCATGAGCGACCCTTCAATCGACAGGTTCGAAAGAGAAGAGGTCGGCAGATTCCTGACAAAGTCCCTGATCGATCAGGGGATTGTCGAAGTGTCGACGGTCTTCATGGAAGACGAGATCGATCTCAGCAATGACCTCCCCTGGCGGGTTGCAATCATAATACGGAGGCTTGCCAAGGACCTGAAAGTCCTTCCCATGTTCCAGCATACCTCGGAAGAGGAAATACGAAGTTTCAAGGTACAGATAATTCAGGACATCATCAGGCCCTTGCGGGAACCGCGTCTTTTAAAAGATCTGGCCGTCAACTGTGACGTGATCGCTCAGCATGTCTCCCACATGGGTGCCGACGAAATCAGGGAGACGGTCATTGGTTCCCTGCCGGTAAGCCTGCTGCTGCCCACGGCACAGCTTATTCTGCAGGAGCACACCCTGCGGACGGCAAAGGGACGATCCGATTCCGACCGTCTGCAAAGGGTTTCATCCCCTGCGGGGCTGGAGAAACTTCTCTTGTCGGCGGCGCGGCGAATTATCGCGTACAGCATCCGGGATGCCGATGCCTTCCTTGAAAGATTATACGAGGGTAACATTATTGCATTCGAGGATCTTCCCGCCGGTGTGCAACACAGAGCAACCACCAAGATAATGGCTGAAAAGATCCGGCGCAACACCGGAAAGTATGTAAATGCAGTATCAGATGCCGAACCAGACGATCTGGCAAGCCTCCTGTCGGTATTTCAGAGAGTTGCGCCGGAACTTATTGCACGGGGAGATTGGTCGACACTCCTTGAAATCTCCACGGCGGTACAAGAAAGCACCTCCATTCTTGACCGATCTCCCCTTGCCTCCAATGGACCTTCCCATCCGATTGATTACATTTTCAGTAATTCCCGTGCTGAATTCATCAAGGCATACCAGGACCTCGACACGATACGGTATCAGCCGGTTGATGAAATCCTGCAGAGGATGGGAACCCTGTCTATCGATATTCTCAACACGATCCTTATGGAGTGCGCGGACCCCGACGTTCGCAAACGCGCCGTTGAATCACTTGTCCGGAAAGGGGAAATGGCTCGGACATGGGCGGTTCGTATTCTCTATGACCCGGGCCAGTTCTGGCACCTCCAGGGAAACGCGCTGAGGGTCCTGGGCAAGGTGGGTAACAAGGGAGATATCACGAAGATCCGTAATTTCCTTAACCATCCGCACCCAAAAGTGCGCATCGAGGCGCTGAACGCGTCGGTCGGACTGGAGGCGGAGGATGCCCAGCTACTGATAATAAAAGCACTGGATGATGAACACGACCAGGTGCGTGCCTATGCCGCCTCATTAATGAATCTCGTCTCGCCCCTCTCGGATGAATCCGTTGAAAGGCTCTTACAGATGATCCGGGCGGAATGGCCGCGGGAACGACGCGCGGCGATGGCACATGCACGCCACATTTCCCGGTTGATCAGTACCCTGGGAGCGATGCAGAATCTTCCCGAGAACGGGCACGTGGAAGAGGCGATCATGGAAGTGACACAGAAGATGATTCAGGACAACAAAAGTTTCCTGACATTTCTCAAGCGTCACACCCGGCAGGAACGCTCGAAAGTTATAGATGCCGCAATCAAATCCCTGCAAAAAATCGGCAGCTCAAAGTCCGTTGCATTCATCCGGACCGTCAGCGACGGAAAGTTCCCCGTACCGGGAATTGCCCGGGAATCTCTTCATCCGGCAGGAAACGGCAGGCCATAACCACAATAGGACGAAACTTCCGGGAATCGACGGAATCACGGATTCTGCAGAAACGTTGACCATTACCATTTGTACGCCCGCCAAACACAGGGGCGGCACACCCACTTCTCAGAAACGAGGGATCTTGGAAACATGACAGAACACGCCGACATGGAAATTGATTTTCTGGATATTCACCGCGTGGTGGATGAAGAACCGGGCGGAACCCACCGGACGAAGCAAAATGGACACCGGGAAGGCGGCATCACCTATACGTTCCTCAAGATCATCCTCACCGGCAGCATGGTCCTCCTGGTCCTGACGGGACTCTCTCTTTTTCTAATCGATAACCTCCAGGAGCATATCATCTCGAAGGCGGATATCACCATCATCAAGTATCAGCTCAGCCAGATCGACGAGAAAATGCAGGAAATCGAGCGGGAAACGGGGACATCCAGGATACTTCTCACGGAACAACTTGATCAGCTCACAAAAAAAACCGACGCACTGGACGGCAAAATGGATTCACTGAATACAGCCGGATCGGGGATGAATTCTCTTGATCAGTTTAATCGGCTCGCCGCACGGATCGATCAGCTGGACCTTAAAATCGAGACCCTTGGCGCCCGGGCCGCCGCCCTGGCACAGGACCGCTACCACTCCGTAACGCGCGGAGAAAGTCTCACAAAGATCGCCCGGCGCTACGGTCTGGAGCTGGAAGCCCTCTGCAGACTCAACAGGATCGCCGTCGATCACAACATTCATCCCGGCGACCGCTTGCTGATACGTTAGGCATGACGCCTCCTCGCCTCTTCACGCTTCAACCGATGCTTCTTTCGCCCTTCATCTATGGGAAAGCACCGGCCATCCCCGCTCGGCGGCAATTCTCTGGAGAAAGGCGTCCGGCTCCACCGCATGTGGATACCCCACAAGTTCAAGGAGCGGGATGTCGGCGCGGTGATCGCCGTAGGCAAAGCACTGCGCAAGATTCAGCCTCATTTTCTCCGCCACTTCCAGCGCCACACGCTTCTTCATGGCATCGACGCAGATCTGCCCACGGGGCCGTCCCGTCAGCAACCCGTCGGAACCGACTTCCAGATCGGTGCAAAAAAGATGATCGAACCCGAGATCTTTGACGACGGGCTCCAGGAGATAGCGCAATGAACCCGATACCATCACCAGCAGGTGTCCTTTCTCTCGGTGAAAGTGGACCCGGTCGACGATGTTCGGCGCCAGGTAGGGACGGAGATAGTCCCGGTAAAACCCTTCGGAGCCGGGTTGAAAGTCGGACAACTTTTTATCCCGGTAAAAGGTGAGAAGGGTTCTCACCATACGTTCCTCGGAAAAGAGATTGAGCCGGTAGAGAAAGATGGCCGCCAGTATTTTCATGATATAGCCCGGCATGACAATACCCTGTTCACGCATCCACTTGAGCGCCATCCGGCCGCTCTCCACTTCGATGAGCGTCCTGTCGAAATCGAAGAATGCCGCCACATTCTCCCGGTTCACGGTTTTCCTGTCGATGATGGAGTCTGATTTCATAGCCCCCCTCTATAAACCCATCAGGGGCATCGCGTCAACAGCGGGACGGCATGATAAGGTTTTTTTATCGTGATTATTCTCCGAGATCACAACAAGTCCTTCACCGGGTCTTCCCCGCAAGCCGACGCTATGCTTCATGGTCAAGCACGATCTTGACGGCCTCATGCCTTGCTTTGTCGAGAAAGGTCTTTATGGCCTCGCGATAGCGGTTCATGGGAAAGCGGTGGGTAATGATCCCGTCGATTGAGATACGTTTCTCCGAAAGAAGCTTCGCCGCAATTTCAAAGGAAGATTTATTCTCCTCGTCAAGAACATGACAGTTGGTCCCCGTAACCCGGAGTTCCTGGTGCCATATGGGGGTATAGTCGAGCCTGCCCGGTTTCAGGTTGATACCGAGGATTACCACACCGCCGCCGCTCCGTGTCCATCGGAGGGCATTGGTAATGCTGCCGTCATTGCCGACGGAATCGTAGACGATATCGAAGCCCCCGAGGAGTATCCGGTTCCCGAAATAGCCCTCGAAGTATTTCGCGCCGGTCAGATCGGCGATCCGCCGGAAGGGATTCTTTTCTCCGACAATCACCTCATGAGCCCCCATCCTCCGCGCCATGACGGCCTGAAAGGGATAGCGCGCGACGGCGGTGATCTCCACGTCGGGCTGCATCGCCGCCGCCACGGCAATGGTCAGCAGACCGATAGTACCGCACCCGACTACCAGTACCCGGTCATTCTTTTCAGGCGGATGCTTCAGGACGCCGTGAACTGCCACGGCGACCGGTTCGATGAGAAGTCCCTCGTCATCACTGAGGTCGGGTGGAATCCTGAAGGGTTGTGTCCGATGCATGACCATGAAGGGAGAAAAACCGCCGCCCACATCGATTAAAGGGAGCTCACGCATTCCGATGTTCTCGCACTGCATGTAGGCACCTTTCCGGCACTGAGGGCACGGGGGGTCAATCTCCATCTGGTAGCATGACGGCCAGTCGATACGCAGGCAGACCCTGTCGCCCTTCCGGAAATCATCGACTTCAGCGCCCACCTCCATCACCTCGCCGACCAGTTCATGGCCGAGATATTTGCGTGCGATGCCCGGTGTGGCCGCCGGAAATATTTTCGGGTCCATTTCCATGAATATGAGGTGGATATCGGTACCGCACAGCCCCGCTGAACGATTTCGCACTTTGAGCCACCGCGGATTGGGAATGTCCGGTTCCGGAACCTCGGCGTAACGGGTGGGCGAAATAACGGTAAAGGCCGCGTCACGATACAACTTCGATGCAATCTGCAACATGATAATCTTTGGAAGACTGTTGTCGAAATAGAGTGCCTTCATGTGCTTCTCCCCCATTGTAGTGGCATTCTGTCCCCCTTTTCTTCCCCGCACCCTCGCCGCCCCTCATGCCGGCGACGGACAGGGCCGCCGTGCGGGCACGACACACTGTCACTTCTGCAATAGGTAAGTATTTCCAAAATTATACATATGCACAGAAGAGTCAACAAAAAAATGGGAATGCTCACCTCCCCTGTCGTACGATTTCACGAAACATTCCTTTCCGCACCCGGTTGCGTTACCTTCTTGACAGACTGCCGCTAAAAGTGGTTTTCTTTTTTATTGCACCATTTCATTAAGCGGAGATTCGGCATGGGACACAAAGAACTGACCCTGCGACTGCCTGTCGATTATCGGGAAGATCAGCTCAGGCAGCACATAGAAAAGGAACTGGGCACGGCACGGTTCTCTTACCGGATAGAGAACAAGAGCCTCGATGCACGGAAAAAGGGGAACATCCACTGGCTCTTACGGGTAGTCGTCCTGTCGGAGGACCTCCGGGGCCTCGATCCGCCTCCGCCCCCGTAGCTGGTCATTCCCTTCAAAAAACGAAACGGGAAGGTGGTGGTCGTGGGAAGCGGACCGGCGGGGTTCTTTTCCGCCCTCGTCCTCCTGAAGGCGGGCTTCCGGGTCACGCTGATCGAGC
>Ga0272441_10004215_pt1 | contig 26423 bp, 14 predicted proteins | sample SSMProp6N_FD_193582 | JGI IMG/M metagenome (GOLD analysis project Ga0272441, IMG submission 193582) | Marine sediment archaeal communities from Little Sippewissett salt marsh, Falmouth, MA, United States - SSM-Prop-6N | ecosystem: Environmental > Aquatic > Marine > Wetlands > Sediment ... | reverse complement strand
CGATGGCCTAGTGCAGGAGGGCTGCTGTCACCGCGCTATCCACGCCGCCGGATAGGCCGAGAAGAACGCGGTCGTCGCCCACGCGCTCCCTTATCGCCGACTTCTGCGCCTGAATGAACGACGCCATCGACCAGTCGCATTTTGCATGGCAAACGTTATGTAGAAAGTTCCAGAGTATCTGCTTCCCCTGCTCGGTGTGATGGACTTCGGGATGAAACTGAAGTCCGAAAACCGTGCCTGTATCGTTCTGGAAAGCTGCAATAGGAAGAGACTCAGTCGATGCGCTCGCGATAAAGCCATCGGGTAATTTTTCGACGTGGTCGCCGTGGCTCATCCAGATAGTCGAACCGCTATCGACACCGGAAAAAAGCGGCTCTTCGCGGAGTATTTTGATTGCCGCCCTGCCGTATTCGCGGGTTTGGGTTCGCCCGATATTTCCGCCAAAGTTAAGCGAAGTAAGCTGCATACCGTAGCATATCCCGAGGATTGGGACTCCGAGCTGCAAAACCCGCTCGTCCATGCGAGGACTGCCCTCATCCAGAACGCTCGCCGGGCCGCCGGATAGGATAATGCCAATCAGCGAATCGTCCGCGAAACGTTCGCTCTGCGCGGTGCACGGGGCGATTTCGCTATAAACTTGCAGTTCGCGGATTTTACGGGCAATAAGCTGCGTGTATTGCGAACCAAAATCGAGGATTATAATTTTTTCATGCATGTCATCTGTCCAAAATAGTTATGTGTTACCGTCGCGACCGTTGCCAAGATGTTTTTCCGGCTGAAAGCGGCTACTCCGTAAGTCGGTGTCTTTCAGAAAGGCGTCGCTCGGTTCGGGGTGATCGCTGTTGTAGTGCAGCCCCCTACTTTCAGGGCGTCGAAGATCCGAGCGAATTATCAACCAGGACAACATTGCGAGATTTCTCAACTCGATAACATCGCGGTTAACCGGATTTTGCAAGTAAAATTTGTTTATCTGCGTAAACAGGAATTCTGCAAAACGCTGTGCCGCTTCGAGGCGGTCGTCCGAGCGCACAATGCCGACATAGTCCCACATTAATCGACACAACTCCTCGCGAATATGTCTAACTATGACCCACTCGCGCCTGTCGAACACGCCGGAATCGTCCCATTCGGGGAGTTCTGGGGCTTGACGAATGTCGGAGAATATTGCTTTCATAGACTCGAATCCGAATTGCGCATATGCCATCGATTCGAGGAGGCTGTTCGAGGCCAGGCGATTAGCGCCGTGCATCCCCGTGCAGGAGACCTCGCCCGCGGCGAGCAGGTTTCGTATGTCTGTTCGCGCGCCGTAATCTACCTTGACACCCCCGCACATATAGTGCGCCGCCGGGACTACCGGAATCCAGTCTTTGGCAATATCGACGCCTCGTTCGAGGCAGTGTTCGTAGATATTTGGGAACCTTTGCTTGATGAAGAAAGCGCCCTTGCCCGTAAGGTCGAGGAACACATTCGCATCGCCGCGCGTTTTGAGCTGCTCGTCTATTGCCCGTGCAACGACATCTCTCGGCGCAAGTTCCATCCGCGGATGAACGCCCTTCATAAACCTCTCGCCCGCGCTGTTTCTGAGAATTCCGCCCTCGCCGCGTGCAGCCTCCGTAATAAGGAAATTCTCGCCGCCGGGGTCGTAGAACATTGTCGGGTGAAACTGAAAGAATTCCATATTCGAGACGGTCGCGCCGGCTCTGTATGCCATCGCAACGCCGTCGCCCGTAGCGACATCGGGATTCGTCGTATGCTGGTAGATCCTTCCGCCGCCACCGGTTGCGAGGAGCGTGGTTTTCGCGCGTATCGTTCGCACAAAACCGCCCTTTTCGTCGAGAACGTATGCGCCCCAGCACGTCAACGGTTGCTTTTGCAGCGCGTGGTCTTCCGGCAGGTGGTGCTGCGTGAGCAGGTCTATCGCGCAGTTATCGGATAAAAGCCGGATATTGTCCACGCGCTTGGCAGCCTCGATATATGCCAGCTCGATTGCGCGCCCGGTGGCATCCGCGACGTGGAGAATGCGTTTTTTGGAATGGCCGCCTTCAAGCGTAAGCGATAGCGCATCGTTGTGGCCCGGCTCTGTATCGAGCGGAACTCCAAGCTCCAGAAGCTCGCGGATTGCGCCCGGCCCGTGCTCGGCGATCTTTCGGACGATTTCCGGTTTGTTGAGGCCATACCCCGCATTCAAAGTATCCTCGATATGGGATTCGATTGAATCGCTCGCATCGAGAACGGTCGCTATCCCCCCCTGCGCGAGGCGTGTCGCGCCTTTCGCGACGGATGATTTTGTCACAACGAGGACATCGCCCAAATCCGCCGCCTTTAGCGCGAAACGCAAACCCGCAACGCCGGAGCCGATTACGAGAATATCCGTATCGATCTTTTTAACGTCACCAAACATGTGTAAAGGATATACGCGCAAGCGCGGCAAGTCAACAGGTATTCGCTTGAATTTGATCCAAAAAATCCCGACGCCTTAGTCATTAGGATTTAGGGCTTGGTTAGACATTCGGCCTTCGGGCTTAGTCATTAAAAAAAAGGGCGACGGGCAATGCCCGTTGATATTTGAGCTCAACGGCTTCGCCGATTCGCTTCGGCTAACAAACCGGTGGACCGATTTTGGCCGCCGTTGGCCTGGTTTCGATGGCGGTGAACCGCGAAGGCCCTTCCGTGAAGTTCGCAACGGCTCCGTTAAGGTTGGGAAATGGGGCGTTGAAGTTTGAAACTGGGGCGGTGGCTTGATTTTGGCGGCGTTGAGGTTGGAAAACCTCTCCGTGAAGTGTGCAACTGCTCCGTTGGAGTGCGAAAGGCCGCCGTTGAACTCGTAATGCCCTCCGTGGACATTAGAAAGCGCGCCGTTGAAGTTGGAAAGACGGGCGTTGTTGTTGTGGGGCAAGGAGTTAGGAAGAATTGCGGAAAGAAGGCGATATGCGCAAATTCTATGGAAGAATTTCTCGACGCAGAGCGTCTATTCAAGACCTCCTACACGGAGCGGAGGAGCGAGATTAAAACGGCGATTTTTTTTCGCCGTTCCACGAAACCATTGGTCTCTGAGCGCTTGTGCTGAGCACAGCCGAAGCATGTCGAAGGGCCCCCTCGCGGGATGGGGGGATATGTGAATACGCGCAGCGAAACCGATGGTCCCTGAGCCTGTCGAAGGGCAACTCTCCACTCTCAACTCTCAACTCCGCTTGCGCGCGGGATAACATGAATTAAATCTATGTAAAAGAACGAACGACGCCGGAGCGCCGGGTTAACCCGCCCCCTCCGCAGAGCGGAGGCGATAGGGCGAAAATTACAAAAGTCCAATAACGTATTCATGATAATGAACTATCGATTATTTGGTTTGCTTTATCAACAAATTCTTCTATGTATCTTATCCACCTTTTAATTGTCGCTATTTGTATCGACTTAGTACTTCCGCCCTTAGGGTTACAGTCTGCATAATGAACAATATTATGTCTTCTATTTATAGCGGTTTTAATATTCGCTAATAAAGTACTTTTATGAGTCATTCGAGCTGCATTATTAGTCAAATCTGGTATTCCAAGTCCTAAAAATAAAGAGTCTATACTATCTAAATTTGCCATTGAAGTTGTAAAAAGCTTCTTTCTTATCATGCTGACAATTACTCTATTAGGCCTTTTCTTAGTATGGTAAAGATTAACGATTAATTCGATATCGATATCGGTATACTTTTCAATTACCTTTGCATATTCTTTAAACTTAGACTGCTTTTTCACATAGGGATGCAATTTCTCTAAAAACATATCTTTAAAATACGCATCCATTCCCGAAACAGCGAAAACTATTGCTGCCCTTAGTAGATCATCAGAAGACTGTCTTATATTCCTTATTGTTTCTGCGGTTATTAATCCACGGTTTCTTCTGCGTAGATGTAAAAATTGATTGTAATTGCTTTGTAGAATAATAAATTCATTGGCCCTTCCAATCGTAATATTAAATTTCTTATAAGATTTATTCATATTATTCCCTTACTTAATCCATTAAGGTTTGAATCGGGCATATTATTCTCCATATATTTTGCTTTTTATTTGAGGTAAACTATTCGTTTTGTCACCTCCTGTTCGCCGCGTATTGCGCGGACGAGATAAATGCCGGAACCGATGGCGGCGTCGGTTTGCCAGATAACGGGCGTTTCGCGAAACGCCCCTATGGAAGTTTTATAAACCATTCTCCCGTTTATATCGAATATCTCGATTTCCGCGCCCGCCGGTGCGGTGATTGATACCGCCGAATTAAAGGGATTTGGGAAGACGCTAAGGTTAAAACGAGTCGGTTTCTTGTAACGCTCCCAGATTGAGATTAAGAGCGTATCAACCTCGTCGCAACCGATTTCCCATGCACCGTTGAGCGGGCGCAAATCGCCTTCATAATCTATAGAATCGGCGTAAATGAAGCTATCCAAAGATGCAATATAAGCCCAACCTGAACCGGTATTTATACAAGGTGAGGTTGCTGATAAGTGGCATAGAGAATCCGCGAAAAGAGGATTTACATCGATATTGCCACCGCACCAATGAATATTGTCAGTATATCCTCGGCAATCATTGCTATCTACATCATTAAAAGCAAGGTAAATATCGCAAGCCGAATTATAGATTTCGTTTCCATAAGATGCACCTAATGTCGCTGTATCATCATACATTATCGTATTTATTATCACTATATCGCAATCGTTACCACAGGAAAGCGCGCCGCCGCGATTCGCTAAATTACCGGTTATAGTGCAGTTAATAATTGTGGGATCGGAATTATCATAGCAATATAAACCACCACCATTTCCTCCAGTTTCGTTATCCATTATCAAACAATTGCTTATCCATGGCGTAGTGTTTAGATAGCAATAAATACCTCCGCCATCATCGTAATAGCTATCTAGATAATTATGGACAATAAGATTCGATATTATCTCTGCGTTATCCCCGTAAATAGGAGGCGGTGAATTTTTATAATAAATTCCTCCACCACCTCTGTATTGGTCTCCTGAATCGCCACCCAAAACAGAATTATTAGCTATGTAATTATTTTCAATTTTCACATAATATTGGCAAAATATTCCGCCGCCCCCTTTATTTGAACCGCTTCCAATTACTGAATTATGACTAATTGTATTGTTTAATACTACTGTGCTATCACAACAATAAATACCTCCGCCACGTTCACACGCTACGTTACCGGATATTGTGTTATCCTTTATTGTCCCGTTACCGTTGCAGTGTATTCCACCTCCAATGTCAGCGACGCAGTTGATTATTGTGTTATTTTGTATTAGAACAGAAGAATAAAGACAAGCAATTGCTCCACCTGCACCTTCGGCTGAATCCCCGTAAAAAGTGCAATTCGCTATTTTTATATCCGAATAAATGCAATATACGCCTCCGCCATATGTCTCGTGACCAGCCGATCCTCTCGCTTTCCCATATTCAATCCTGCAATACGCGAGGCTGCAAGCGATATCGGCATAGAAAAAACGAATGCCAAGCCACCCTATAATCGTATTAGCTGCCGTAAAAACAATCGAGTCGGTTTCGGTTCCTATTGCTTTTAGGACCGCTCCGGTATCGACAACGAATTTATGATATGGCGGCACTTGAAATTCAAGCGTAACCCCCGGCTCGATTATCAAGCTGGTATGCGGAGCAACGCGAATATCGCCTATAACGCGATAAGGCGAACCTGCGGCGGTTAAAACACCGGAGATGTCGCCGCTTATATCGGTTTGGGCGAGGCAAAAAGCGGCGGCGCATAGCGCGATTATCAGAACAGTCATTTTCATGGCGTTTCCTTTTGCCCCATCGGTTTGGCGAGGGCGAGAGTGCAAGTATGTCGCGTCTCGTATGTCATCTTAAAAACCAATTTACGGCGCAATTCCCCATCCCGCAAGCACTATTTTAGAAAATGGCAAAGGACAAATGTCAAATGTCAAATGAATGTCAAAACCCAAAATCCAAATGGTAAGGTGCGGAGCTTCTAAGAATACACCCCGTCGCTGCGGCGGCAGAGCCGCAGCCACCGGCAATGCCGGAGATGTTCGTGCTCGACGCTGCGCGACTCGCTTCGGGCACTTCTCTTTTTAAAGGGGAAGGTTATTACGCAGCAGGGGCTGCGCAACGAGAATGAAGTTTTCATTAAAAAATCCCCGAAGTGGCGGGGATTTTTATAATCCTATACATGAAATTGCCTATTTCAGCAGCACCATTTTGCTCTCTGCGTTCGCGGAACCGGAAATTATCCGCGTGAAATACGCGCCGCTTGGCAAGTCCGAGCCGTCGAAACGGAAGAAATGTCGTCCAGCTGACCGATACGTCTCTTCGCGATATACTACTTCACCGCGAATGTTGTAAACGATGATCTCTACCGGGCCGTTCTCCGGTAGCTCAAAACCTATCGTAGTCGCCGGATTAAATGGGTTCGGCCAGTTTGGGTATATCTCTAATTTGTTCGGTTTGGCAATGAACTCTTCTGCATATACTATACCATCGTTCCAATCGACTGTCCAGTCAAATAGCACGGGTAAATCGCCGCCTATGCGTTTGTAAAGTGTCGCTTTTATCTTGACAGAATCCGATGTTACTAGGTCCGTAATATTAATCACGCCCTCCGTGCCAGCCGTAAAATTAGAAGCATATACGTTCCACGACCCGCCGCCGGATTTATACATAACAGTTACCCGGATAGAATCGCCGGCATTTTGCGTCCAGAGCACATTACCCCAATCGGTGGCCCCGACCGGGTGCCAATCGAACGCTACAGGTTGACCGATAATTACTCCGCTGTCAGCTTCCTCGCTGGATATTATCTCGAAATCGTCATAATACGCGGTGCCTGTGGCGGCATTGCCTAATAATTTAGTCCCTACCGCTAACATATTAACCTGCGAAAGCCCGTTATCGCTAAAAGTTCCCTGCCATGCACCATCGATGAATAGATCGCTTGTGCCGCCATCGAGATCGAACTCGATCTCATAAAAGTGCCATAGGGAATCCATCGACGTGTGTATTATATTGCCCGTGCCATCCCAATATTTTAATGTATCCGCTTTCGAATATACGATTAGTCCCGTTGTGAAAGTCCCCGAATAGTCGGTTCCATAGTGAAGACCGAGATATTCCGCCTGATCGCCCAAGCCCGGATCGTAGATTTTCGCCCAACAACTCGCGATACCGGTATTGACCGCATCGAAAGTTCTCCACGCGCCTCCATACGCCGATGAATTTCTGTCGCGGATACGAAGGCTATACACACCGGAAACCTGCCGTCTGTCTTCGAGAGTGATTTCGACATTCGTGCCGCCGTCATAGGTGTTCCAAACGGCCCACGCCTCGGATTCGGAAGCGTATTCCATATCGTCTTCGAGGAGAATAGTCGTGCCCTGCAAGAATACGCTGTTGCCGCCGACTCCGAGATCTGTTATGTCGTCGGTCAGGAATTGGGTGTTCGTCGTTTGGTGCCAGTCGTGGTTCGTGAGTCCGTTGTCGATTGTAATCGAGTTCGGGATCGACCATGGTCCCGAATGAAATTCGTCCTTTGCGCGAACACGCCACCAATATGTCAGGCCGTTCATCATCGCGCCCTCGCCCTGGCTATTGACGGTATAGCTGCAATTTCCACTACCGGGTAAGCGCGGAACAGACGGGCCGAAACCCGAAGGATTGGACTCGCTATCGATAGTAATCGGCCCTGTGAAATTTGGATCGCTATCCCATTGGACTTCGAAATGGAGCGGATCGGAATCGGGATCGTTCGGGACGACCCAGTTGAACAAGGGAGTGCCGTTTTCCCATCGCGCAAAGTGGAAGGGGTTGGAAAGAGTTACGATTGCCGGCGGATTGTTGACCTCGCCGAGCGCGGTCAGGACGAATTTCGCGGTCATGCCGGTGTTGAATGTGATTTCGAATGGAATAAACGCGCTATCGCCAACCGAAGGCGAAACTTGCACCTGAAATGGCGTTGTCGAGGCGACAATCGAGCCGGAAGTGATATTGCCGAAACTCGACGAGCCGGAGACTATCGTAACATCCGGATTCCAACTCGATAAAGTCGCGGTCACGGACGACGCGGTTCCAGAACCAAGATTGCGCGCGTTGACATATAAATCCACGGTCCCGCCGGTTTCGATGTATTTCCCGGTAGTGTTGCCCCAATATGCGAGTTTCACCGATGGCAGGCTGGTGCTGCCGTTGATAAACTCCTTCCACAGATTGCATTCCGATATATCGAGGCTGTTCCATGAGCTAGATGCGCCGTAAGTTGGCGTATATGCCATTACGCCAGATGCGCCTGTATAGCTCTCTTGGATGCTGCGCACGAGAGGTTTGCCAGGCGCGGCTGTCGGGTATCCCTGCGCGTTTTTTAACGCTTGCGATGCGAGGTCCATTGCGCTTCCCGAACCGCCGATATTGCGGCTATCAATTTCGTTTGCGAAATCGTAAACATCGACGAGGTTACTGCCAAAATCTCTCGCGTCGCTGACCGAGCTTGTAATGCTCGAGTTCGACGTTCCGCCGGAAAGAATAAGCTGTCGGGCGAAATCATTTACGGACATCTGGTAATCATTATGGTCGTGGTCGAGGCGCATTCCAGAAAGTGTAATACTTCCGCTGTAATATCCGGCATATTCATCGACAATCCAGCCGATGATCTCCTCTTCGCTTGCGTATGGATCCGAAACTAGCGACTCTAAAAAATCGTAATCCCAGCCGTCGCCGGGAATATTGGCCTCGGAATGAACTAGATAATCCGCATATCCCATCGTCTCGTATTCCGTTTCGAGCATCCCAACGATACAGGCATCGAAACCGACGATATTAAGGCTTTTCCCGATGTGGTCATACATATCCTCGAGAGCGCCCGCGTATTCGCCATTGGCAAAAGTTATTCCGCTACCGTCGCCGTCGGAGTCATCCCATACGATAGCCTTAAATGGTGGAGCCACCGGCGATGGTCTCGCCCATCCCCCGCCGTGGTTCCAGAGGACAAGCATATACCTGTTTGCGGGATAATTGTCCGTCGCCCAGATCACAAAATCCTTTAGGACATTCGGATTCGCGGAATTCAACTCGCCCAAATCCGCCACGAAACCTGCATCGATACTATTATTGCTGGAACTCCCCGATTGGATGTGGTATCGGCGCACGGTCTCCCAGTTGTTGCCGAGATAGTCGTCGTAGCCGTAGTAGTAGCCGCTGGTGAGGCCGTCGATTTGACAGACAATATCGACGTCTTCGGTGGAACCTGCGCCCTCCATCTCATCGACGTCGCCGTTGACGTAGCTCGTCAGGTTGTTATCCGCGCCGATATAAACCATTACAGTCCACTCGGTGGCCTCGAGTGGCATAGCAAGAATAAGCGCTGTGATGATTGAAACAAGAATTATTAAGAAGCGGCGAGCCATTTTGGTCTCCCTTCGCATTATTACCGAAAAATTTTAAAACCGCTCCCTATTGTGTCCAAGCTCTCCTTCTCATATTATAGTCATTATAACTATATGTAAATATCTGGCATTTTCAACTTTTTTTTGATTTTTTTTCAGCTTGATCCTAACTTTATTCATTCCTAAAGCAAAAAACTCACATCATGGAGCGCATGAATAAGTCGCCACGCGGTCGGGCCAGAGGATTTTAACAACACAAAAAAAATCATCTCCAATATAAAAATATCTAAATATCCATTAAGGATAAACTTTGATTGAAACTAAAGCTCTAAAAACGGAAATCGCCGGTTGGCGCGGCTTTCGCGTGCGAAATATGATGACATACCTTATAAATCGCACGTAGCGAAAGGCGTGCCAACCGATAGGCACGAACATTATTAGTTTTCGCCATAATTGTTTTATCCCTCATTAATAAACATTCCACGTTGAAATCCAGAGTTCTTTTCTTATATTGCAGTCGAAATGAAAGAATTCGACCTACATTCCAGTTACAAACCCGCCGGCGACCAACCCGAGGCAATCGAACAGCTTACCGAACGCATCCTGCGGGGCGAGAAATACAGCACACTACTCGGTGTGACAGGCTCCGGGAAAACGTTCACTGTGGCTAATGTCATCAAGAACGTCGGCAAACCCGTGCTCATTATATCTCACAATAAAACACTCGCAGCACAGCTTTTCGGGGAGTTTTCCGGCTTCTTTCCAATGAACGCCGTGGAGTTTTTCATCAGTTATTACGACTATTACCAGCCGGAAGCCTATTTGCCGAAATCGGATACGTATATCGAGAAAGACGCTGATATCAACGAGGACATCGACCGCCTGCGCTTGCGCGCCACGACGCACCTCACGGATAGAAACGACGTCGCAATCATCTCGTCGGTGAGCTGTATTTACGGTCTCGGCAATCCGGAAGACTACGCATCGCTCATGATTGGGATCGAAACGGGGCGGCGGACATCGATGCAAGCGCTTTCGCGGCGGCTTGTAGATATTCACTACACGCGCAACGAGTTCGATTTGGCGCGTGGAACATTCCGGATTCGCGGGGACATTTTGGAGATACTTCCCGCATACGAACGTGAAATTATCCGAGTTGAATTTTTTGGCGAGGAAGTGGACCGCATTATCACCGCCGATCCGATGACCGGAGAAATCCGGCAGGAACTCGAGCGCGTGAGCATATTTCCCGCTAAACACTTCGTTACGACGAACGAAAAAATGAAAACGGCGGTTAAAGCGATTCGCGTCGAGCTTGCAGAACGACTCGATGAGCTGCATTCGATGGGCAAGCTCCTCGAGGCCCAGCGATTGGAGCAGCGCACATTTTTCGATATCGAGATGATGCTCGAGGTGGGCTATGTATCCGGAATCGAAAATTACAGCCGCCACCTTGCGGAGAGGCCGCCCGGCAGTCGCCCGTGGTGTCTTCTGGATTATTACCCAAAGGATTTTCTCGTCGTTATCGACGAATCCCACGTAACCGTGCCGCAGATACGCGCGATGTTCAACGGCGACCGCAGCCGCAAGATGAACCTCGTGGAATACGGTTTCCGCCTGCCCTCCGCGCTGGATAATCGACCCCTCACGTTCGATGAATTTATCGAAATTGCGCCGCAGATACTCTTCGTAAGCGCAACTCCATCCAATTGGGAGATAGAGAAATCCGGCGGCGTGGTCGAACAAATCGTCAGACCAACCGGGCTAATCGATCCGGAGATCGAAGTTCGTGGCACGAAAGGGCAAATCGAAGACCTGCTCGCAGAACTTCGAAAGGTCGTCGCAAAGTGTCAGCGCGCGCTTGTAACCACACTGACCAAGCGTATGGCAGAGGATTTGTCCGCTTATCTCACTGATTTTGGATTAGAGGTCCGCTACTTGCACAGCGAAATAATCGCGCTCGAACGCGTGGAGATTATCCGCGACTTAAGACTGGGCAATTTCGACGTGCTTATCGGCGTGAACCTTTTGCGCGAGGGCCTCGATTTGCCCGAAGTCACTCTCGTCGCAATTATGGACGCCGACAAGGAGGGTTTCCTCCGCAGCGAGACCTCCATCGTCCAAACGGCCGGCCGCGCGGCTCGAAATGTCTCCGGCAAGGTGCTTCTTTATGCAGATAGAATAACCAACAGCATGGAACGCGCTATGCGCGAGACCGCCCGCAGGCGTGAATTGCAGACAAAATACAATTTAGATCGCGACATCACCCCGACAACGATTTTGAAAAGTGTGGACGACGTTATGGCAAGCACGGGTATCGCGGATTCCCGGCAAAAAGAAGAACAACCGCAACAGCAAACGCCGGATTATCTGGAATCGCTGCCTATCGAGGCAAAAATCGACGAGCTCGAGCGAATGATGAATACAGCGGCGAAAAACATGGAATTCGAGCAGGCGGCTTTTTTCCGCGATGAAATCCGCGAATTGGAAACTGCGCTACCGCCGTCGCGCAAAGCGATGCGGAAGAAATCCCGTCCGAAAAATCCCGGTAAAAAAATCACCCGTTTCTATTAATCGGTTGGAGGGATGATTAGCATTTATCAAAAAATACGGATGTCACTCGTTGTCGTGGCGTATTTGCTGGTCTCGATATTCCTGAACGGGCTTGTCCAGAAACCGGGATTGATAAATCCGCGATACGGCGTCGTCGTAATGACCCGTTTCGAGGCGAACAATCCGTTCGCGCGGCGCGTTCTCGTGCCGCTTCTGACAAATGCCGCACACTCTGTCCTACCGGAAAGTTTAAAGCAAAAAATCGAGACCCGACTCGGCGGCATCGCCGACGAGGGCGATATCCGCAAACACCACGATTCATACAAGCCCGGCCGGTTCGAGGCGATGCGCGGCTACTGGAGTATCGTGGCGGTCGCGTTCGGATTCAATATCCTCATGCTGTTCTGTTTTTTTCTCGCGCTACGGCGGTTTATCGGGGCGCTATACGCACCGCCGCCCCTCGCGGAGGACTGGCTCCCGCTATCCGCAATCCTTTTTCTACCGCTTTATTGGGGCTACAGCGTTTTTGTTTACGATTACGCCGCGCTTTTCCTATTCACACTCGGCCTGTCGCTTCTCGCGGAGCGCAAAATGCTATGGTTCTATATCCTTCTGCCGATAGCCCTATTAAATAAGGAACCCGCGGTTCTATTACCGCTTGTTTTCGCAGCAACGTTTTTCGGGAAAAACGACGCTCGAAAATATACGCGCCATCTGATTTTGCAGGGCGCGATCTGCGCGGTGGTTCTCGGCACGCTGGTGTTTATTTTTCGGAATAACCCCGGTAGGGTCGCGGAATGGCATCTCGCGCGGAATATCGCGTTCGCGACGGACATCTCAACATATTTCCAGTTCGCAGCAATCGGCCCCTGCCCATTATTTCCGAGAGGGTTGCCATTTATCTGGCCGCTCGGCCCGAATGTTATTTTCTGGTTGCCGGTTTTAGGTCTTATCGCACTTGGCTGGAAAAAAGCGCCGAGATTCCTGAAAAAGATGCTTCCGACGATAATAATTCCCCTTGCCCTACTGATATTTTTTCTCGGCTATATCGACGAAATCCGCGCGTCCTTAGAGGCCCTACCCGTAATTATCGCGCTGGCGCTATCGCCGTTCATGAAAATGAGGGCGGTTGGCACCGAAAGCGTCGATATTGGTCGATAATAAATGGATTTTCAATTTAGTCCCGACCGCTTTTTAGACGGTTGGCAGTCTAATCTGAGAGGAAGTTTGGATCTTCAATTATATTTGTTATGAGAAACTGGACAACGTTGAAATAACGGCCGCCATAGAAAAATCGATTTCAGGATAGGAGTTCTTTCCTTGCTTTCTTTGGTTGCTCATTCAGAGAATTTCGTTCCCAAAAAACCCCATCGGCGTAACCTTGTATGCCGGTATTCAGATCCGCCCCGGACAGGCGTTTTTGCGCCCAACAGCAATACTCGCGGTTCATCTCGATACCCGCAAAACGCCGACCGAGTTTCTTAGCAACTACTGCGGTCGTTCCGCTGCCCACGAACGGATCGAGAACAAATTCATTTGGCCGCGAACTTGCCAAAACGAGTTTTGCAATAAGTTTTTCGGGTTTCTGGGTGGGATGATCCGTATTCTCCGGCATAGACCAGAAGGGAATCGTTATATCGGACCAGATATTCGACGGATGAGTTAATCTGTAATGGCCGTTTTCGGATTCATTCCAGTCCTTCGGTCGCCCGTCTTTCGTCCTATACGGCGCGAGAACGCGCCGCTTGAGTTTCACCGCATGCACGTCGAAGTAGTAATCGTCGCTAACCGTGCAGAACCATATATCTTCCGTGTTGTTTTTCCAGTTGGATTTCGCCCCTCTCCCCTTTTCCCGTTCCCACGTGATTCGATTGCGGACACAAAAGAGCCGGTCGAGAATCGGAAAAATCAAGTTCGAGGTCTGCCAATCACTGCACACATATATCGTTGCGGTCGGTTTCAATATATGCAACAGCGATACGATAACAGACTCGAACCAGGCGATGTAATCCCCAGCTTTTTTCGATGCGAACAGGTGACCATTGTAATTTTTAGTGAGATTGTAAGGGGGATCGATAATCAGCAAGTCAACAAATGAGCCGGGGAGAAAACGCGCACATTGGAAGAAATCCTGGTGGATAATTTTATCGGTTATTGCCCCGATATTCGCAGAGCCATCGAGGTGTATTAGGCTCTGTGAGAATTGCTTTAACTCTTCCTCCGAACAACTCAATGTGCGATTTCTTGGGGCCTTCTCTTTCATTCAGAACTCTTTTCTCCCGCACCATCTTTACGGCGTTGGCGCGAAATTCAATTTCAACGACTCTCAATATAATCCCTTAACCGTTCTGCACAAGGGGATAGTGCCAAACCCCTACTGGATATTTGTCTATTTGGAATCGAATCCGACGAAGTCTGTTGATCAAGTTGCCGACCAGCTCTCGCCGCATATAAAGGGCGGCCTTCGGCCACCCCTCTTATATCTAAAGGTCAAGCGTCTCGCTCGACACGCGGCGGGACGCTGTATCTATTAGTCTTTCGTTTTGTCTGTCATTCAGAACTCGTTTCGGAATCCATCTTTTCTTTGCTCTACGTTAATGGATTCCGGCCTTCGCCGGGATAACATACCGTTAGTCGTTGCCCACAGAAGCTAGTCTCGAAGCGTCGAGCACAAAAAAAAAGAACCCGACCGTAAGGCCGGATTCTTAGCACAATATGCGATTATAATTAGCCCTCGGCAGGAGGCGGAGGCGGCGGAGGCTGCTGACCAATTTCGCCGTTTGGTTTAACGAGGTTAAACTTCAGTCCGATGTTACCGATCAGTGGTAACGGCTGAACTTTCCCGCCAAAACCGTTGATAATACCGATAATGAAGCAGACGAGACAGAAAACGCCCCAAAGCCAGCCGATAAAAGGAATCGCAACGAGGATGAATGCGAGAATCAACACTATACCCTGCTGAACATGGTATAGCACATAGCGATTTTCCTTGCCGGCCAGATACGCGATAAGCGTGCCTATCCAGGTAATATAAGCGAGACCGCCAAGGCCTTTTCCGTCTTCGATCTCCTGCTGAGTGATGTTATACATCTTTCTCCTTTCGCATTTTTTTTACTTTCCAAATCTCACCTTAAAAAAAGGTCTAATAATTGGAAAGTCAAGGGAAATTTAGTATTTAAGATTTATGATTGATGATTTAGGATTGCAAATTGTCTCACATAGCGGCATTTCAGTCTCAACTCTCAGCTTTCAAGGGATATCCGTCGATTTTCAATCCAATCCCAAAGCTTGAATCCGGATTCTTCCATTCTACATTCTGCATTCTAAATTCTACATTCATCAATCTCCTTGACATCCTCACGTGGAGAATTTAAGTTTAGTGCAATCGAAACGAGCGAAAATATGATCCTCTCACGAAAAACAGACCGAACGGCACGCAGATTCCTATTCTTCGGGGATGCGCTTCTCATTGCGATCTCGTTCGCTCTCGCATGGTGGCTGCGGTTCGAGTCCGGCATTATCGCGCTGCACAAAGATTTCCAGACTTTTAATATTTACTGGATTCCGATTCTCATCGCCGCCGTGATTTGGGTTGTGGCCTACAGTTGGCAAAAGCTTTTCCATATCGAGTTCTCGCGCAAGTTCGGTCAGGAGTTGGCCAAACTCACCAAGGCCAACCTCGCCTCGCTCGTCGTCGCGATGGCGTTGACATTCGTCTATCGCAATGTCACCTATAGCCGACTCACACTCGCTTTAGGCGTGATTATCGCGTTCGTAAGCACCGCTATCTATCATCGCTTATTACTCGCATTACTCGCGCGGCTTTTACGCAAAGGTAAGGGCGTGGCGAGAAAGCTCATTATCGGCGACGGCGAACTGGCGACGCGCGTCGTCGCGCAGGTGTTGACCGATCCGCTTACGAATCGAGGCCTTATCGGGCGTCTTTGCACGGAGAATTCCGCGCAGCGAATCGGAGCGCCGAGCGAACTGCGGTCTTTACTACTCGAGAAGCATATCGACGAGGTAATCCTCGCGGAAACCGACGTCTCCGAATCCGCTATTCGCCGCATTATCTACGAGTGTCGCAAGGAGAAAGCGCTTTTCGTGATGGTCCCGTCGTTTCAGGGTTTGCTTCGCGGGAATATAGACATCGACGGCATCGGCGACTTGGGGACGATCGCGTTTCGCGATGTCGCGATGACAAGCTGGCAGCGCTATTTCAAGCGCGGAATCGATCTTATCGGCAGTGGATTCGGCCTACTCGTCCTCTCCCCCTGTTTCGCGATTATCGCCGCGGTAATTAAGCTCGGATCCAAAGGCCCCGTGTTTTTCACGCAAGAAAGAATCGGCAAAAACGGCCGCAAATTTAATATGATAAAATTCCGCTCGATGTTCGTCGATGCGGAAAAGCGTTTCGCGGAAGTCGCCGATCTTAACGAGGCCGAGGGCGCGATTTTCAAGGTAAAGGACGATCCCCGCATAACGAGTATAGGTAAGCTCCTGCGGCGTTTCTCTATCGACGAGTTACCGCAGATAATCAATGTCTTTGTCGGGCAGATGTCGTTGGTCGGGCCGCGCCCGCCGTTGGAACGCGAACTCGCGGAATACGAGAGCTGGCAATTGAAACGCGTGGATACCGTGCCGGGAATGACCGGCCTGTGGCAGGTCTCCGGTCGCAGCGATTTACCGTTTACCGATATGGTGCGCCTTGATATCCACTATATCGACCATTGGAGCCTCTGGCTCGATATAAAAATCCTTCTGAAAACGATCCCCACGGTTCTCGGCGGCCGCGGCGCGTATTAATTACGGCTGGCACGCAGCCGATTGTGCTCAACCGACTGCGTCGGATTCGCTTCCGGTAGATAAATTTATCGAAGAGGAGGATCTCCGTGTCCTCCCGTTCCTATGCTGTCATTGCGAGGGAGCTTGCGACCGTCGCAATCTCCTCAAAAGCAATGGGATTTCTCCCTCCGGTTAGAAATGACAGGACGGAGCGGTTCGGAATGAAAAAAATTGCTCGACTCTCCCTTCCCAACTTGCCCCTTCCGACTCGCGCCCCCATTTTGCATTGTTAATTCTACATTTTACATTGTTCTCTCCTCCGCTCTCCATTCTCACCTTTTTCCGCTTGACTTCAAAAAACCGCAACTTATATTTCATTTAATCATGAAAACGAGCGCCGCGAATAAAACCCAAGCCAAACAAGCGCAAGAGGAACTTATAACTTGAAAAGGTCGAAACTTATCAAGATACTTAAAGACAACGGCGCGTATCTATTGCGCGAGGGCAGACGCCACACGATTTTCGCGCGAGGCAAATTGAAAACCGAAATCCCGCGACACGTGGAAATCGTAAATACGCTTGCGAAGAAGATTTTGAAAGATTTGGAAATCGAGGTGAAAATATGAACCTTAGAGCGGTGATAAAACAGGAAGACGGCTGGTGGATAGGCTGGCTGGTCGATATACCCGGCGTGAACGCGCAGGAGCGCACGCGCGAAAAATTGCTCGAATCGCTGATGATAGGGTTCGAGGACCTCGTGCAGACCGAGGTGGAACTGCCGGACGAAACCGAACTCGTGCCGATACCGATAGCATGACACCCCCCGCGCAAAACAACACCAAACCAAACCGACAAGGTGATTAATATGAAAACAACGATTCTATTTCTTATTCTCCTCCTCGCCCTCTCCGCCCTCGCCGGCTGGGAACGCACCTATGGCGGAAGTTCTTTCGAGAGGGGTAACTCTGTTGCTCTAACGTTAGACGGAGGGTTTATAATTACGGGACCCACAAGGTCCTTCGGCGCGGGGAACTATGATTTCTACCTTGTAAAAACGGATTCTATTGGCGACACCATGTGGACGAGAACTTATGGCGGAGCCTATGACGATTGGAGTATGGCGGTTATTCAAACCGAAGATAGCGGATATGCAATAATAGGTAAAACATACACATCTGGTTTCGGCTCGGATGTTTATTTAATCAAGACAGATTCATCAGGGGACACAATATGGACTAAAACATATGGTGGAACCGGAGACAGTTGTGAATCCGGATATTCAATAGCGCAGACTTATGATGGCGGATATATCTTGGCAGGGGAGAAAAGCTTATCTTTCGATACAGGCCGGAATAATGTATACCTGATTAAAACAGATTCTTATGGAGACACAATATGGACGCGAACTTATGGCGGAGAACAAGATGAGTGCGGTTATTCCGTCGCGCAAACATTAGATAGCGGATATGTAGTTACGGGATGCACAGAGTCCTTCGGTGCGGGAGAACGCGACCTTTATCTCATTAAAACGAATTCGTTGGGTGACACGATATGGACGCGAGCATACGGCGGAACCGACAATGACTATGGCTACTCCGTTGCACAGACAACCGACGGCGGATATATCGTCGCGGGAAAAACATACTCCTTTGGCGTAGGTACACCTGATAAGGAAAATGTTTACCTTTTAAAGTTCGATGCCTTTGGCGACACGGTATGGACACGAACATACGGCGGAACCGATTCGGATTATGCTTGGTCTCTTGGATTAACAACAGACGGCGGATATATACTTGCGGGAAGAACCGAATCCTTCGGGGCGGGGTATATAGACGTATATCTTATTAAAACCGATGCTTTAGGAGAGTCTTTATGGACACGAACATATGGTGGAAGTTTAAGTGATCGAGCCAAATCCGTTGCGCAAATATCCGATGGAGGTTTTATAATAGCGGGATTCACAAATTCTTATGGCATTGATTCCCTCGACATCTATCTCATCAAAACCGATTCCCTCGGCTATACTGGCATCGAAGAAAATCCCCCCTCCGCAAAACCGGAGGCGTTCGCCCTCTCCGCATGGCCGAACCCGTTCAACGGCACGGTCACGATTTCCCTATCTGCCATTCCCTACGGGCCCTACGGCTCGTCGGAGAATCCAGAAATTGAAATTTTCGACATAAATGGGCGGCGCATATCTGTCATTTCGAGCGAGGGCCTTCAGTCCGACGAGAAATCTCCTGCGGATAGCGAAAAGATTTCTCCCTTCGGTCGAAATGACAACGGAGGCAAATTTATTTGGCAACCCGACCCCTCCCTCGGCTCCGGCGTCTATCTCGTGCGGGCGATGGGCGCGGAACAATCGACATCGAAGAGAATTGTGTATATGAAATAACGCCGGTTTTTGAAAACATTCGTTTGTTCTTTGAAAAATTTGGTTTCTCTTGCTCCGATTTCGGGTTCGATTCGTCCGGGGAGGGTTGCGTTCGAGGAGATTTTCCTCCCGACGCATCCGATTTGGCGCGTTTTCGTGGCGACGGATTAATCGATATGTCCGATTGAGCGCGTCCCTTATCCGATAAGACGCTTAACACCACGAATACGCGCTAACCCTTGTCAGATGGGCTTATCCCGGCAGGTGACGCCTCTCTTTTTTCCTCCGATATGGTCTTTCTTTTGAATGGAAGAGCGTATCGGAGCAGTGGAGAAGCTTATCGGATGAATGGAAAGGCGTATCGGAGCAATGGAGAAGCGCATCGGATGAATGGAAAGCCGTATCGGAGCAGTGGAAAGCCGCGTCGGAGCAATTGAGAATCGCATCGGATTAGTGGAAAACCGTATCGGAGCAATGTAAACGCCCATCGGAGCAATGGAAATGAAGTTTTTTTCCCTCGTTCCTACGCTCCGGCGTGGGAACGTAATTATTGACGCTCCGCGTCAATTCACCGCAGAGCGGTGGAGAAGGCGTTACGACGCAGAGCATCGTATCGAGATTGGAAAAGATTTCTCGCTTCGCTTCGAAATGACAGAAAGGAAAAAAGGGAGACCAGATGGCCGCCCTTTTTTAATTTAGCCGAAGCGAATCCGCCCTACGGGCGGTTGAGCTATATGAAAACCCCCCGGCGGGAATGCCGAGGGGTTTCTTCCTGCCCTCTTAAAGGCGAGGAGTAACGGGCTTTTTTTATCGCATACGAACGGCGCGTTCGATAACCTCATGAGCCTCGCCGTCCGTGTCCGTAGCGATGATCTTATAGATATACGTGCCGTTGGCGATCTGGTCGCCGCGGGCGTCGGTGCCGTCCCAACCGAAGGCGTTGTAGCCGACCATCGCCGGGCACATATCGAACGAGCGAATAGGCCTTCCGCGAACGGTGAAAACCGTGATCTTCACGTCGGTCATGGGTTTGCCGAGGATGTAGGTGAACTCGGTGTAGTCCCTGAACGGGTTCGGGAAATTCACGACCTGACGAATCGGGTCGCCGTCACCGACTACGAGTTCGAGCACGACCGTATTGTTATTCTCCTTGAGTTCGCCCAGCAGGCTGTCCGGATCGACAATCGCGTAAAGCGTGTGATAATTCTGCTCGATAATAAACGGCACCGCGACGGTCATCGAGCTGTCGGTCGGATTCATCTCCGGAATAATCTGATCGGTTCCGATTTGCTGTTCGCCCTCGAAAAAGCGCACTACGACGTTCTTCGCGGTTGTGTTGCCCTCGATACGAACCCTTGCTTGAAGCATGACGTTATCGCCGATACCTGCGTCGGGATTGGAAATTGCCAGATCGTCGTCATTGAAGAATAGATCGACGCCGTAGAAAATCGTATCCGGATTTTCCGGTCGATAGCGAACGCCGGAAAGGACCTCGCCATCCGGGCCGGTCTCGGTGAACTCGACCGCGAACGCGTAGAACAGTTCGAGGATTTCCTCGCTGCCCGATGCGTTAACGATAAGCTCGATCGGGATCGTCCTTTTCGCGCCGGGCGGGATATGAGCGAAATCGTCCCAGCGAACCGTGCTCGTTAATTCGTCATAGGTGAATGGATAAGTGCTATCCGCGCCGGCGAAATTCGCGTCGATACCGACCTCGCCCTCGATAGCGATATCGTATGCTATGTCGTTGCCGATATTGGTCGCGGTCATCTCGATTTCGACGTCATTTTGGCCCTGAGTGAGGTAGAAATATCCGGATGAATCGACATCGACGCCGTTAACCTTCGAGACCTTTTTCTCGAGCTTCAGTTTTGCGCCGCGCGCTTCGACGGTAACCTCGTATGTTGAAACGTCTCGCGGAACGCCCATGAAATCGTTGTAATCGAGTTGCGCGCCGAAATCGAGCGGCAGGCTCTCGCTCGGCCCCGGAGGATCGACCTCGGCCATCGCGCCGATCCAGAAATTATTGACGTAAACGGACGGCGGCCAGGGCGCCGCGACGGCGCTCGGCATCGGTGATGATAGATCGTCGCCTATAAGTGTTCCGCCTGTGGGCGTGAGTGTGGCCCAGTTGTCGAAAGTCGGCTGGCTGTATCCCCAACGAATATCGCTCGACGGATTAAGAACGGTCACGTAACTGCGAAGCTCGGTCGCGAGTTCGGTCAGTTCGGCTTCCGCGCTGATCAGGTAGGCCGGTTCGATAATGTAGCCCGATGTGCTGCGTCCGACAATCGCGAATTTCGCGGGCGGCACATCGACGGAAACCGGTGTGCCCGGCCCGGATTCGTCGTAGTGGCGCGACATGGCGGTCAGTTTAAGTGGAATCTCGTAAACGCCCACCGCGAGCGAAGGATCGAGTTTTATATGCCAGATGAAATATGCTCTGCGCGAGGATTGAATCTCGGGTATCGTGATACTCGCGTCGGGATCGCCTATCTGGAATAGGACTTCGTCCGCGCTCGGATTAAAGCGCCATCCCGCGGTGAATGTCCGCGGATCGTCGCCGGAAGTTACTATCGGGACTCCGGCGGAATCGAACTCGACATGCTGCGGGACGAACGGTCTCGGATAGCAGCCATACCACAGGAACGGTACGCAACCCGGCAAACCGGACAGATTCGGCGCGACCATCGTGTTATACCAGTGGTTGCCGGTGCTGTTATCGACCTCGACAATGAACTGCACAAACGATCCGGTCTCGGTTTTCGGGTAACCCGCGGAATAGAGAATCGTGTCTTCCGATGTCACCCATGGAAGCGCGGTTACGGTCTGCGCTTCGTAAGCGGGGTCGATACGCGCCATCCAGTAATGATCCGGTTGGAACAAACTCGCCGGTTCACGACCGCCGGCATGGGTGGTCAATGAGACCTTGCCATAGCCGGTGCCGTCGAGATATGGGTCGAACATTATGTCGAATTCTCTCGGTTCGTCCCACTCCGCGACTCTCCAGCGCATCAGGACCGAATCCGGGTGAAGCGGCACAACTGCGGGCGTTGCGCTGCGTGTTAACGAGATGCTGTGACCCTTCGCAAAAGCGAACTGCGCATGCGACCACTGCACCCATGGCGATCCGCCGAAAATCTCCTCGTTGACAAGCCAGACGCCTTTGTTTATCTCCGCCGGACCTTCATAACCTTTGCCGGTATATTTTACGTGAACTTTCAGGCGCGTCTCGCCGAGATGTTCGCAAAGGTCGTCGCCGTAGGAACTATCCGCTCCGGGGCACCAACCGATATGCGCGTTCGCGAGATCGCCCTCGATAATTACAGATGTATCCCACGGGGAAGTCGCGAATATCGCCTCGGCGTCCTCGCCGTCCATCGGCGGCCAAATATCGTGCAAGTAGCCGGTTGCGCTGACGAAGCGGTCGCCCAAATCGTCGTCCCAGTCGTCCGCGCCGTCGAAGTTATCATCGTCGAGTGCGGGTGGAATAAGGATTTGCGGGATGAGTATTTCCCACTTAAACGGGTATTCGTAAACGACTATCTCCTCGCCGACGTCCGGAAAGCCGACGAGATATGGCTGGAAACCATCGACGAGAGCGTCGATATCGATAGCGCCGGTGCCGTCGCGCGGGAGATCGATTTCGTAGCCGCCCATGCCTTTCGGAATCTCGTGAACCATATAGCCGACGACGCCGTCGCCGAGGCCGTCGGGGATATTGCTCGACATCCCCCAACCGCTACCCTCGCCGTCGTAATCGAAATCGAATTCGCCATGATCCTGACCGACAACTTTCAGCCAGTAGCGTGAATACTCGGTGCTCGCGCATAACTCGAAGTCGATATCCGCGTCGCCATACTTAGGCAGGTATTGCATATCCGCGCCTGTGCCGGAGTCGGTAATTTTGTATGTGCAGCTTATATACTCGAACTGCAGCGGATTCGGAAGCGGCGTGTAATATGTGTAGCTGACGCGAATCGGCGTCTTTTTCTCCTTACCCCAGATCGTCTCATACTCTATCCAGCTATAGAGGCTGGAGTCGCACTGCGGCTCGGTCATGGTCGGTTCGTGACCGCCGAGGTTCATAATCGCGATATACTCGCGCCTCGGCCATGGGACGTGCCCGACGTCGATAGCGTCGGGGTCGGGGACACTGACGCCGTCGTCGATGAAGACAAAGCCCTCGTAAGCGCCGAAATGGACATAGACCAGGCGCTTCCAGACGATTTCATCCGTCAGCGTATCGACTTCCATCCAGTGTTCCCAGTTTTCGTAAGGATAGGGTTCGTCGCCGATTTCAGGAATCGTATCGACATCGACGAGAAGGCTCCCTGCGGCTTCAGCCGCGCCGAGAGCCATCCCGACGAGCGGCGGCGGGTCAATCCACAGTTCCCAACTCGCGTATGGATCATACCAGCCATAACCGGGGAACGGATCGATATTCTCCGACCACTCGCAACGAATCGCGCGAATCCTGTCGTCGGGGTCTTCGTGCTCGTATATTCCGTCGCCATCGACGTCGATTGTTATATCGCCGTCGTGGTCGATGTCCTCGAACTCGTCGGTCCATGGGTTAAGCCAGTAAATCTCCTCGACGACAAATGAGCCGAAATTATCAGGACGCGGGTGCATGGTGTTTACATCGAGCCAGGCGTCCGGGGTGCCGTCGTCGTTCAGGTCGCGGTAAATTTCGCCGATGTATTCGCCGTCGCCGTTGCGGTCCCAATCTCCGCGAAGAACGTCCACAAATTTACCCCCGGGCGTGCGAATTATCGGCACGGTCATCGGATCGACCCAGTAAATCGGGACGTCCAGCGGGATGTATTGAACATATTTCGTGTGCAGCGCGTTCGTGCGCTCTTTGTTCTCGAAAATCGTGAACATCTTGAACGGTTGGAAGAACTCGCCGAGGATGTTTTTCCAGTTGAGGTCGGTGTCCGCCCAAATATCCGCCTCGAAAAGGTAACGAACCTTAATACTGTTACGATATGTCGATCGAAGAACGCCATCGTCGGGATCGGTGAAATACATAGAACTCGACGAAACGAGGCCGTAACCGCGACTTGAATCATAGAGGTAATCGCTTAGGTCATACCAAGCCGCGTCGTCTTCCGGCGGTGTGGTAAGCTGGTATGTAATAACAACCTCGTCCCCGGCTGCTATAGTGCCGATCGTATATGTAATATAAGGATGCGTAACGGATGGCGCGGGGCCGGTTGTTGTGCCGACGTATTCATAGAAATCCACGAGTTGCTCTACAACGCTAACATTATCTATCGGAACGTCCCACAGATTGCGGACGCGTAACGTAACCTCGAAGACATGCGCCTCGTTGACCGGTAGCGCAATAGGGGCGACATCGGTGGAATCGATATCCACTCCGGTGAAAACGCTACGGACGCTTAATGCTTTCTCCGCAAACGCCGACATTATAGCGTTCATAGTCCATTGCCACTGGTTGGGGTCATTGAGGATTAGCGCTCCGGCCGTGGGCATTCCCGCGTTCATGAGAATTCTACCGCCACCTATCGAAACTTGTCCGACAAGCGGTTTGCCGACATCTCCCGGATCCCAGGCGGATTCGATTTCGAGGATCGTCTCCATTCCCGCGACGTTCAGTTCAGGACCGAGTAGCGTGTATATGCCGGGCGATGGAATATCGAAACCCATCGGATGTTCGGGATTAATAACGCTAACCTCGCAGTATCCGGTGACATCGCCCTCGACCGGGTCGTCTAAAATTATACTCCCGGAAGGAAGGATTCCGTAAGCTTCGAGAACATATGCCCCGTTGCCTTCGGTGTAAATCGTGCCGCCCGCCGTGAGAAAGTCCGTCAGCGCGGTTCCTACATCCGGATAGCGCGCGGCCATTTCGTCCATATAAACGCCCATGCTATCCGGATCGGTTTCGAACGCCGGTATGACGACAAGTTTCGTCCGCCACGACAGATCGGAATACGCGGCAAGCTCGGAATCGACGACCACCGTAACCAGACCTTCCGCATCGGGGAAACGGTTAAATAGATCGACAAAGTATGCGAATTCGTATGTCGATGAGACGAGGGAAACGCCCGGAACGCTGCTTTTTAATATGGCCACGGACTCTTCTCCGGGCAGCGAAACGGCGTAATTTTTTGGATATATAACGGGGGAAAACGCGGGTGCAACCGAATGATCGAAGGACCGGCTCGCGTTTAGCGTATCCGGCCAAAGAAATGACCCCGCGTAACTTCCCTCCGCCGACCACAGGATCGGAATCTCGCCATATTCCGCAGCCAGAAGTGGATCGTAATCACCCCATCCTTGCCAGCTAACGTAACCTGCGGCCGCCGTAAATGCATACGCATCAAGCGGTTCGCTTTGAGTAGCGTCTGTCGGAATTGCCGTTAGTCCGGCCAGTGCGACGGGAACAAAAAAGACCACCATCATCCAGGTGATCATTTTCTTACAAGTCTGCCGTGTCATTTGGAACCTCCCAATTGACCACAGCCACGAACTCAATCTCTTTCCATAAGTGATTATACGCCTATTTTACGTAATTGCAAGTAAAATTTATTTTTTTTTCGATTTTTTCTTTTTTGTTCCTTTAGAACTCTTTTTCTTAGGCTTCTCTGGTTTCTCTTTCTCTTTAAGCAGTTCTTTTTCTTTAATGTGTTCTTCCTCCTCGGGAGAACCGGGCTCTGTCATAATGAATTTAAGGTCAATTTTTTCCGAGGCTTTGATAAATCCGCTATCTACCTCTTCTTCGGACATAATAAATTCCGGATCCACTCTCTCCCAGGAATTACGTTCGGGGACTTTTTCCTCGATTTCTTCTTGCTCGGTTTGATCCTCATCTCGATAAGGTTGATAATAACGGGCGAGGTGGATATTCATTATCTTTCCTCCCCCCTCTTCATCGAACTTAAGTTCCTCTTCGTCCAGTGGCACAACCTTCACAATAAGGGTTTCATTGAAGAACCTAATCCGACTCATTAAGGCTTTGACTATCTCCGTCCGAAAGTGCACGTTGAGGTCGTGAAGTTCCTCCGGTTTGTCAAACGAAAAAATTGCTGACAGAAGCGGACTTGCTCCCGGATTTTCGGAATCGAGGCCCGCGTTACGCTTGCGAAGGGTGTCGATCTCCTTTTCCACTTCGACAAGGTTTTTAAGGAGATCGTCCCGGTCGAAACCCGCATGAGGCAAAAGTTCAACCATCTTACGTCGTTTATTCTCGAGTTCTTCTAGATTGTGGAAAGCTTCCGCAAGTTTCTCCATCTCTTGCTTCCCGCCTTTAGTGCCCGGGAATTTCTCGTGAAGGCGTTCGTAGAT